>Ga0209935_1001139_pt1 | contig 47022 bp, 44 predicted proteins | sample ThiBio_1000_plan_2_FD_183958 | JGI IMG/M metagenome (GOLD analysis project Ga0209935, IMG submission 183958) | Wastewater bioreactor microbial communities from Cape Town, South Africa - Thiocy_cont_1000_plan (SPAdes) | ecosystem: Engineered > Bioreactor > Thiocyanate-remediating >... | reverse complement strand
GGAGATCATGGATTTCTCCCAGCCCTTTTATGAGTCCGGCCTCCAGATTCTCACCTCGGGGAAGACGGCTTCCATCGCCGACACCATCTTCCAGCTCGTCGGGAATCTCCTGAACTGGAAGCTCGTGGGGGCGTTCACCCTCCTGATCGTGGTGATGCTCGTCATCTCGCATCTCGTCTGGCTTTACGAACACAAGGTCAACGAGGATATGTGGCCCAAGAGCTACCGCCACGGTCTTTGGGAGTCCTTCTGGTGGACGGTCAGCACGCTGCTGGTCGGAGGAGCCGACAACAAGGGTCCGGTGGGAGTCGGAGGGCGCATCGTCGCCATCGTGTGGATGCTGCTCAGCATCGTGCTGGTCTCCCTGCTCACGGCGTCATTCACCACCACGCTCACGGTCAACACGCTCAAGGGTGACATTTCCGGACCGGGAGATCTGCCCGGTCGCGATGTGGCCACGATCACCGGAAGCACGGCCGCCAACTGGCTGGCCAATCATGGAGCCAATCCCAAGCCTTACCCGACGCTCGCCGAGTGCATCACCGCGTTGAAGCGCAAGGAAGTCGCCGCCGTGGTCTATGACGCGCCGCTCGTCCAGTACGCCGTCTCCAAGGATGGCGATGAGAAGCTCCAGCTCGTCGAACCCGCCTTTGACCGGCAGAACTACGCCATCGGCCTCCAGCAGGACAGCCCGCTCCGCGAACGAATCAACCGCGCGCTGCTGTCTCTCTCTGAGACCGGCGCCAATACCGATCTCCAGAAAAAGTGGTTCGGCTCCGCTTCCGAATAAGGAAGAGGAGATGAACTAAAGTTCCGCGGGATTCCGTCTGACCGCAGCCTTCCGGGACATATCATCCTTGAAGGCGCAGGTTTTGCAGCCGCTGCTTTTCACGCCGCACGCACCGCAGCAGTCAATACGACCGCGATGCCGTATCATTCGCCAGATCCACCAGATCGAAACCAGCAGGCTGGCCGAGACAAGGATTGCATCCAACAGATTCATAGGAACAACGAGGTAGTCTGATAGACCGCCACGGCGGCTACCCAGGCCAGGGCGGTCATGTAGACAAAAGTGAGGACGGCATAACGGGCGCCCACTTCCCGGGCAATGACCACCAGGGTCGATGAGCATTGCATGCAAAAGGCAAAGAAGACCATGATGGCGAGGGCGACCGGGAGAGTAAATACGGGCTGGCCCTTGTGCGGACCATCCGGCCAGCGCTCCGCCCGCAGCGCATCAGCGAGGGCGCCATCGGAGTCCTCCACGTCGCCGCCGAGGCGGTAGATGATTCCCAGGGTGGAGACGATCACCTCGCGAGCCGGGAAGCTCGCCAGGACGCCGACAGTGATCTTCCAGTCAAAGCCCGCCGGGGCAAAGATCGGCTGCAGGGCGTGGCCCGCGCGACCGAGGAAACTCTGCTCGATCTGCTCGGCCTGCACGACGGGATCTGCACCTTCCTCATGGGCTCCCTGCTTGTGCGGGAAGTAGAGCAGCGCCCAGATGATCACGCTGATCACCACAATGATGGTACCCGCACGCTGGAGGAATTCCTTCCCACCCATCCACATGCGCCAGAGCACGTCCTTGGGGACAGGGAACCGGTAGGGCGGCATCTCCATGATGAAGGGCTGGCTCGGCGTCTTGAAAATGAAACGGTTGACCAACCAGGCCAGGGGCAGGGCCACGAACAACCCGAGCATCTGCGCCCCAAAGAGCGTAAGCGACGCTGCCCCGACACCCCATACCGGCTCGATAAAGGCTCCGATGAGCAGCAGGTAGACCGGGAGACGCGCCGAGCAGCTCATCAATGGAGCCACCAGGACGGTGACCAGCCGGGCGCGGGGGTTCTCGATCGTTCGGGTGGCAAAGATGCCCGGGACCGCGCAGGCGTAGCTGGAGAGCAGCGGGACAAAGCTCTTTCCGTTGAGCCCGCACCAGCCAAACAGCTTGTCCATGAGGAAGGCGGCGCGCGCCATGTAACCCGTGTCTTCCAGCAGGGAGACAAAGAAAAAGAGGAGGAAAATCTGCGGCAGGAATACGACCACGCCCCCCGCTCCGGCGATGATGCCGTCGCAGACCAGCGATTGAAACACCGGGACCGGGGCGAGGAAATTTCCAACGACTTCACCCAGCCAGGAAAACAGCGAATCGATCAGATCCATCGCTGGCCCCGACAGCGTGTAGATGGCCTCGAAGACCAGGAACATCAGACCCGCGAAAATCAGCAGACCGAAAAACCGATGCGTCAGGATCGAATCGATGCGCCCCGTCATCTGGATCTGGGCATGATTGTCCGCCCGGGTGACACCATCCAGGAGTTCGGAGATGAACTTCTGGAAAACCACCATCTCGACGGAATACGGATCGGCGCCCTCCTCCCGGATCGGCGCCCGTCCCTTTTCCACGAGCTCCTTGCGTTCACCATCGGGGCATCCAACGAGATCGAGATAGGACGAACGATGATCAAAGAGTATGCGGCGGAGTTCCGCATCGGAGAGATGGATATTGGTCTTGAGCTGATGCCTCAGGACGTTAGTCGCAGCCTGCACATACTCCGGCCACTGCGGAGTCCGCAGAAAAACGGGAGTCTCCAGGCACTCCCCGATCGCGCTATAGAGTCCATCCAGCCCCTGCCCTTTGCGGGCGGAGATCGGAATCACCGGCACGCCCAGCCGCTGGCTTAGGAGCGTCGCGTTCACCGCCTGGCCCGAGGCGATCACCTCGTCCATGAAGTTGAGCGCGATGATCAGCGGAACCCCGAGGTCGGCAATCTGGCAGGCCAGTTGCAGGCTGCGAGCCAGTTGGCGGGAATCAACCACGCAAATGGTGAGATCGGGGATCTCTTCACCGCGACCGGAAAGGACATCGGAGGAGATTCGTTCGTCGGGCGAACTCGCCGCCAGCGAGTAAGAGCCGGGAAGATCGAGAACATTGATCTCCCTGCCATCGAGGATCATGCGCCCCGATTTCTTGGCGACGGTGACGCCAGGATAGTTGCCGATACGCTGGCGGGACCCCGTGAGGCGGTTGAATAACGTGCTCTTGCCCGTATTTGGATTACCGATAAGCGCGACAGTCGCGATCCCGGTGGCAGCGCGGCGATTTCCCATATTTTCCCTTAAGCAGCAATTTCGTCCTCAATCTCGACCAGCCGAGCCTCGGCTCGCCGGAGACAGAGCAGACACCCCGGGATCTTGATCATCAGCGGATCACCCAGCGGAGCGGAGCGAACAAATTGCAGAGCGCAGCCCGGGACGAGCCCGAGGGACATCAAGCGCTGTCCCATGCCCTCATCGTGATGGATGGCGGTTACCTTCGCCTGCTCGCAGGGAGCCAGGTCGTTCACCGTGCGACGGCGCTTCGGGTTTTCCAAAGCCGACGGGGGAACGGCTGGTTCCGTATTATGCTGCGAGCGTTTCTTCATCGGTAAGGTAACAGCCGGGATCAGTGGCCCATGGGTCGTTATGCACCTGCGCGGCGCGAACCCGGAAGCCGCCGCCACAGACTTTTTGGAATCTGCACGATCCGCAACGACCTTTCAATCTCGGCAATCGATCCCGAAGGCCGGTGAGAAGTTCGTCTTTGGAGTTCGTCCAAATCTCGCTGAAACGGCGGTCGCGCACGTTGCCGATCGTATGGGTCTGCCAGAACTGGTCGGGGTGGACATTGCCCTGGCTGTCGATGTTGGCGATGCCGACGCCCGAGCTGTTGGCTCCGCCGCCGTTCCACTGCATGAGCTTGAAGGCATCCTCGGCGCGAGAGGGATCCTCCTCTTGAAGACGAAGGTAGAGGTAGGCCCCATCGGCAGGCTGATCCACGGTGAGCACCTCGCGCTCAATCCCTTTACTCTGCCAGACCTTGATCCGGTCGAGGATCTTGTCGAGCGCCATGCGGGTGCGCTCCGGCTCGACGAGCTGGAGGTTCGATCCGCGACCGCTAAAGACGAGGTGGTAGAAGCATACGCGCGGGATGTCGTAGTCCTCGATGAACTTCAGGACATTGTCGAGGTCGTCGATATTGTTGCGGGAAAGCGTGAGGCGGAGGCCGGATTTCTGCCCGATCTTCTGGCAGTTCTTGAATCCCTCCACGGCACGCTCGAAGGCTCCGACGCGTCCGCGGAACTTGTCATGCACCTTGCCGATCCCATCGAGCGAGATGCCGACGTAGCGGCAGGACATCTGGCGGAGGCTGAAAACCGCCGGGCGCGAGAGCAGCGTGCCATTGGTCGAAAGGGTGAAGGGCAATCCCCGCTTGGCGGCATACCGGGCCAGCGAGAAAAAGTCCTGCCGGATCATCGGCTCGCCGCCGGAAAGAAGCACGGCGGGAACTCCGAAATCGGCCAGATCATCAATGACGCCCTTGCATTCCTCAAAGGAAAGCTCGCCGTCGTAGTTCTGGTTGCACGAGTCCGAGTAGCAATGCATGCAGGAGAGATTGCACCGGCGGGTGATGTTCCATACGACCACGGGACGACGTTCCCGGGCGGAAGCAAAGGGCCGATGATGACCGGTGCCGTAACGCAAGCCGTCGGCCGGCTGGCTGGCCCCGAGATAGAGACGGGTGAGATTGATCATTCCTGCGGTTTGGGTTGGTAGGTGCAGAGAGGTTCCTCGGCGAACGGGTCGCCGCGAAGAGCAAAGGCGCGGGCGCGCGATCCGCCGCAAAGCGTGCGATAATCGCAGCGACCGCATTTGCCCTTGAGCGCGGTGGGATTGCGCAGGGAACGGAAAAGGGGCGACTCGCGGTAAATCTGAAGCAGCGGCAACCGGCGAACGTTACCTGCGGAAACCGGCAGAAACCCGCTCGGGCAAACCTCGCCGCGATGCGAAACGAAAACGAATCCGCGTCCGTCATTGGTTCCGCCAACATGCGGACGCTCCAATCCGGCGCGTTCGGCCTGCTGGAGCTGGATGCGGCGATATTGTGGCGCCTCCGTGGTCTTGATCGCGAAGGGAACCCGGCGGGAAAGCTCGCAGAGTTTGTTCAGGAGCGCCTCGGCCTGCTTCGGCTCTGGCAGCTGATAGACATCCGCGCGACCGGTCGGCACCACCATGAAGATGCTCCAGACCGATGGCTTCAGGCTCTCGACCAGAGCCGCCATCGCGTCGAACTCCTCATAGTTCTGAGCCGTGATGGTCGTATTGATCTGAAACGGAATGCCCGCCTTGCGCGTGGCCTCGATGCCCTGCATCGTCCACTCCCAGGCGCGCTTCACACCACGAAAGGTGTTGTGCGTTTCCTCCGTGGCCCCATCGAGGCTGAAGGACAGGCAGGCGAGCCCGGCCTCGGCAAGAGCTTCAAAATCGAGGGCCAGCATATCCGGCGTGGCGCTGGGGCTGAGGGCGACCCGCAGGCCGCGACTGGCGGCGTGGGCGACGAGTTCGAGGAGGTCCGGCCTCCGGGAGGGATCCCCTCCGCTGAAAATGAAAAACCGTGGGGCGATGTCTGCTACGTGGTCGATGAGGGTCCGGGCTTCGTTCGTGTCCAGTTCAAGCGGATCGCGCTTGGGCTGGGCCTCCGCACGGCAGTGAGTACAAGCCAGCCGGCAGGCCCGGGTCATCTCCCACACGACCACTTCCGGGCGATCGCAGTAAGAGATCCAATTCATAAGACGAAATCATACGGCACCTCCTCTTGAGGCGACAATAAGTTTTTCTTATTTTTTGAAATCCAATCTCATTCGCAGGATTTCCGAGACTGGAGATCACTTCTGATTTTCGCCAAAATTTCGCTGCAAATGCTTGATCAGCAAGCTCATGTCCGAAGCCACACCGCGATAGGAAATAATTCCGTCCGGGCGGATGAGATAGCAGGCGCCGCCCGATCCCACGGAGTACGCCTTGTGGGCCTCCCCCCGGCGGTCGATGAAGACCGAGTCGCCGGCATTTCCCTCCCGGAAGATCCGGATCACCCGGACGAAGCCCGGTAATTCCGCTGGGACAATGGCGTTGCCGAAGATCAACAGCTGAAACCGGCCGTCGCCCTTCCAGAGAGAGTGGAGCCGGGTCTGGGCTCCGCTGCGTTTCCGCAGTCCCCAGGCGTCCGGGGCTCGCTCTCCGGCGTGCGGAGCGCCGCTGAACCAGCCCAGATGCCCCTCCTCGACGATGGCGCTATCGCGGTAGGAGACATCCAGCATGCTCACCGTCTCGGCCATGGCATCGCCCATGCCGATCAACCCGACGAAGCGGATGACGTGATTGCGCATCTCGACGGATAGCGACGAGTGAAGGTCCGCCATGCGAGTGGCGGGACCGACGCGCTCAAGCAGTTTGCGGGCATTGCCGTGGCGCTCGATCTGGTAGCTGGCGAGCAACCCCTCTCCGCCGAACCCTTGGAGGACGGAGGCCAGCTTCCAGGCGAGGTTTACCGCGTCCTGGATGCCCGTATTCATCCCCTGCCCGCCTACCGGGCTGTGGACATGCGAAGCGTCGCCTGCGATGAAGACGCGGCCCTTCTTCATGGATGGGCTGAGCCGCGTATTGATGGCAAAGGGGCTGATCCAGACCGGATCGTACATCGGGATGCGGGAGCCGAACCGCGCTAGGATGATGTCGCTGATCTCGGCCAGCCCCAGCTTCTCCGCATCGCGCATGGTCATGCCGGAGACGTTGAGAATCACCCTCCAGCGATTGTCATTGAGCGGCGCGATGAAAATCAAACCAGTCCGCCCGAGATAGGCAAACAACTCATCCGCGGGCTGCTCCCAGCTGATCTTGACGTCGGCGGTGATCCAGACCGTATCCAAGGTCTCTCCCTCGAGATGCAGCTTCATGGCGGCGCGCACCGCACTGTGCGCACCATCAGCTCCGATAACATAGCGGAACGAGGCCGCCTCCAGGGCGCCCGTCTCCTGGCGCAGCCGCACGGAAACCGCCGAGTCCGTCTCGTCATAGGCGAGAAACTCCGTCCCGCGCTCCACCTTCACCCCGCAGCCGGCGAGATGGCGCTCCAGGATCGCCTCGGTATGCGACTGATCCAGGCCCAGCATGAAGGGATAGGCCGTGGGCAGCTTGTCCAGGCGGGGGTGAAGGAGTTCTATATTGCCCTCTCCCACGATATTGGCTCCATGCACCCGGACTCCCGCGGCGAGAAAGTCATCAATGATCCCCAGCCGCTCAAAGTGCTCCAGGGTGCGGGCGTGAATGATCGCCGCCCGGGACTGTCGCATGGGCGCAGCGAGGCGATCCACGATACGCACGCCCACCCCGGCCTGCGCCAGCGAGAGGGCTGCGGTAAGTCCGGTCGGTCCTGCACCCACGATCAAGACATCCGCGGGGGACAACGCTGTCTGACTCATGCGCGAAGTTTTCTCTCCCCCGGGCGGGCGAAGCAAGACAACGCGCACATGGACTTTCCCATTTTTGGAAAAAATCGCCCGCGCAGCCTCACAGAAAGAGGCTGGTCGAGGAGGAGGATTTTCTTTAAGCAACGAGAGGCATGCAATACTTCTTCGCTCTCTTCATCCTGCTTTTCTGCGTTCCCGCCTACTTTGCCCCGGCGCATCTCGTCCGCCCGTTCGCTTATTTTGCCATCCTCTCCCTGATCATCGGAGTCATCGCCTGCGCCTGGCCCGCGCTCATGCCCAAGGGATTTCTGGAAAGCAATCCCTGGGCGGTCAATTCGCCGCTCCAACCCGAGATCTCCATGGTCGTCGGAGGAGTGTGTCTGCTCTTTGGCATTGGGCTGTTCCTCGCCCTGGGCTGCCGCCGTTTTCTGAAGAAACGCTAGGCAAGGTTGACCCTGGCAAGGACATCGTGTAACCCCGCCCCTGTCTCATGTTCCGCATTCACATCGCCCGCAACAGGCAGCCCCTCGGTCAGTTCTCCCCGGAAGAAGTCTCGGAGGGCCTGAAGACCGGGCGCTTCCTGCCGACTGACCTCGCCTGGCGTGAGCCGATGGATGCATGGAAGCCGCTGGGAGAGTTCGACGATCTCCCGGAGGTCGCCGATCCCGATCCCGAGCTGGCTCCCCCTTTCCCCGTCGTGGAAACTGTCCTGCCAGCCACGCCGGAACCCGCCTGGGAGCGCGCCGCCACGCTGGGCTTCTGGAAAGCGCTGGTGGAGACCTTCCGGCAGATCTTCGCCGCTCCGGTCCAGACATTCCGAGCCTCGGCCATTACACCGGGGTACAGACGTCCGCTGCTCTTCTTCACCCTCATCGCGACGCTCGCGATCTGGGTGGCATTTCTCTATCGCGTCGCCATCGGGCAGGTGAATCCCGAGGCGCTCGCCCCGACCATCCCCAAGGGGATGTCGCAATCGGATTTTCTCTGGAGCCAGGCCTCGGTGCTGCCGCTGGTCCCCCTGCTCGTCATGATCGGCGCTGCGATCTCGGCAGCGGTCTTCCATGGCCTGCTTTCCGTGATGGGCGGCGCGACCAAATCGTTTGAAGCGACGTTCCGGGCGTTTTGCTATGCGGGTGGAGCGGCCTCGCTGGTCCAGTTCATCCCGGTCTGCGGGGGGATGCTGTTTTTCTTCCTCTTTTCCATCCTGATGGTCATCGCCCTGAGGGAGACCCACCAGGTTTCCACCGCCAAGGCGACGATCGGCGTGGTCATTCCCATGCTCTTCTGCTGCGGCCTGATGCTCGGCCTGACCGCTCTCGTCATCGGCCTGGCGCCTCAGGCGCTCGCTAAATAAGGCCGAAAACCGGGCTCGGCCTGTCCTGCCCAGCGCAGTAGAGGGAAGCGGCCCGACCGCGGGTTTCCAGCGTGGTGCGCACGCAGGTCTCGGCGAGATCGGGGGAGTTGCAGTCCCGGCTGAGGTGCCCGAGGATGACGTGCCGCAGATCCGGGGCGTCGAGTTCGTCGATCACGCGGGCGGCGGCGGCATTGGAGAGATGCCCGTGCCGGGATTGAATGCGCTGCTTCACCGACCAGGGCCGGCGCATGTCCTGCTGGAGAAGCTGCTCGTCGTAGTTCGTCTCGATGAGGAGCGCCTGGATGCCCTTGAGCACGTCAAAGACATTCCGGGTGGCGTAACCGAGATCGGTCAGCACCCCGAGGCATGCTCCATGGGCCGAGATGCGAAACCCGACCGGGTCCGCCGCGTCGTGAGGCACCTGGAATGGCAGGATCGTGAACTCGTTCAGGGAAAACGCGCAGCCATTCTGAAAAAACCGCCAGTTTGCATGAGGGAAACCGGTATCGGACATCGCGCGGGCCGTCATCGGATTGCAATACACGGGGAAATTGCAGCGATTCAGGAGCACCTTGAGCCCGCCGCAATGGTCCTGATGCTCGTGCGTCAGCAGCACACCGGAGAGATCCTCCAACCGCACGCCGCAGGCATCGAGCCGTATGGAGAGCTGTTTCGCGCTCAGCCCGGCATCGACCAGGAACGCGCTGGAAGCACTGCGGACGAGCATCGAGTTGCCCGCGCTGCCACTACCAAGTGTGATCACCTCAAACATCCGCCCCAATATATGGTGCCGCCAGCCATGCGAGACCAGCAGGTTTTCCAAAGATTTTTTTCGCATCCTCCGGTCGGACCGTGCATCCTTTTTCCACCCTATGCAGCAATACCACCGCCTGCTCCGTCTCGTTCTCGAAGAGGGCAAATACAAGTCCGACCGGACGGGCACGGGTACGTACTCGGTCTTTGGAGCGCAGGAGCGCTTTGACCTGCGCGACACCTTTCCCCTGCTCACCACCAAGAAGCTCCACCTCCGCTCCATCATTCACGAGCTGTTGTGGTTCCTCCAGGGCGACACCAATGTCACCTATCTGCGCGACAACAAAGTGACCATCTGGGACGAATGGGCGGACGAAAAAGGCGATCTGGGACGCGTCTATGGAGCGCAGTGGAGGGATTGGCGCAATTCGCAGGGCCAGTCCGTCGACCAGATCGCGGAGGTCATCGACCAGATCCGCAAAAACCCGGACAGCCGCCGCCTGATCGTCTCGGCCTGGAACCCTGGCGAAATTTCCCAGATGGCGCTCGCGCCCTGCCATGCGCTGTTTCAATTCTACGTGCAGGATGGCGAGTTGAGCTGCCAGCTTTACCAGCGCAGCGCCGACCTGTTCCTCGGCGTACCGTTCAACATCGCATCGTATGCCCTGCTCACCCTCATGGTTGCGCAGGTCTGCGACCTCCAGCCTGGAGAATTTGTCCACACCTTCGGCGACCTGCATCTGTACTCCAATCATCTCGACCAGGCGCGCGAGCAGCTCAGCCGTGACTTTCGCCCCCTGCCCCGCATGAAACTGAACCCGGCGGTGAGGGAGATCGGAGATTTCCGTTACGAGGACTTCACGCTGGAAGGCTACGACCCGCATCCAGCAATCAAGGCGCCCATTTCCGTATGATCGCGATCGCCGCGATGGCGGCCAACCGGGTGATCGGAAAGGCCGGCACGATCCCGTGGCGGCTGCCGGAGGACATGAAGTTCTTCAAGCGCACCACGCTCGGCCACGTCGTCCTGATGGGCCGCAAGACCTATGACTCCATCGGCAAGCCGCTGCCGGGACGGGAAAACTGGGTGCTGACGCGCCAGGAGATCACCATCCCCGGCGTGACCGTACTGCACGACCTGGAGCGCATTCCCGCCGCGCCTGAGGGGCGTGAAATCTTCCTGATCGGCGGAGCCGAGCTTTATGCCGCGCTGCTTCCCCGATGCCGCGAGGTGCTGCTCACCCGCGTGCCCGAGCCAGTGGAAGGCGACGCGTATTTCCCGCCCTTCGAGCAGGATTTCGCGCTCCGGGAAACGGTGATTTCGACTCCCGAAATGACGGTTGAGCGGTACGTCCGCCGTTAACAGGCTTTCCAGTCGATACCGATTGAGGCTGGCAGTGGTCTTTCGGAGATCGCGGGAATTCCGGTCCCTCCTTCGAGGTAAGCTCAGCCCTCGCTGTTCTGGTACTCCAGCCAGAGGATCGAGGCCGACACCAGCACGGACGCCGCTCCGGCCGAGGCAAAAGCTATCGCGACATCGAACCCCTCGTCCGATTCCACCCGGCCCAGCGATGCCAGTGAAACAGAGGCTCCGACCGCCAGCGCAGCCGTCACCCACGGAAAGCTCCTGCGGTATTTCACGAAGAGGAGCCACTGGATAAACGAGAGCGCCCACTGCAACGGCAGGAGAAACCAGCCGAAGAGGGCGAAGAGCGGAAGAAAAAGCGCCCCCGTCCATCCATGCATGACCATCCCAAAAACCGCGCAGCCTGCCAGATGGGGACCGAGCCCCATCAGGATCAGGAGACGAAAGAAGCGGGCGCCAAGGGGGAACGGCTTTTGCAAGGACCTCCGCCTAGAGGTGCGTCAAGGCACCGAGAAGCGGCTGCGGGAAGATGCCGAAGAGGATGATCGCGAGCACCAGAAGACCGATCAGGAAATGCCCGAACGGGCTCACCTGGATATTCGTCGCGCTGGGTGCGGCGGGCTGCCAATACATGGCCATCACGACCTTCAGGTAGTAGTAGAAGCCGCAGGCTACGGTGATGGCACCGAGGACCACGAGCACGTACTGACCACTGGCGAGAGCCGCTTCAAAGATGAAGAATTTACCGAGGAAACCAATCGTGAAAGGCAGGCCGGCCAGCGAGAGCATGGCGATGAGCAGCCCGAGGGCTAGAACCGGCGAGCGTTTGCCGAGACCATTGAAATCACGGATGTCGTCGCCGCCGCTTACCTTGGCCACATTGAGCAGCACTAGGAAGGCGAGGAAGGTCATTACGAGATAGCCGCCGAGGTAGAACCCGATGGCGACCTTTGCTCCCGGAGCCGAGAGACTGGCCACCGCCACGAGGAGATAACCGGCGTGGGCGATGCTGGAGTAAGCGAGGAGGCGCTTGAGGTTCTGCTGCGACATCGCGGCAAGGTTGCCGAGAATAAGCGTCACCGCTGCGAGAATGGTCAGGATGCCGAAGACCTTGCCCTGGAAGGCTGCGACCGAAAGGAACGGATCCAGCACGCGAAGGAGGACCACAAAACCGGCCGCCTTGGAAGCCACCGAAAGATAGGCGGTCACGGGAGTCGGCGCGCCCTGATAAACGTCGGGCACCCAGAACTGGAACGGCACGGCGGCGACCTTGAAGCCGAGCGCGACGAGCACCAGACCCAGGCCGAAAAGCACGCTGGGCTGATACTGCTCAGGCACGCGCGGGAGGACGCTGCTGATGCCGTCGAGTGCGGTAAAGCCCGTAATGCCGTAGATCCAGGTGATGCCGTAGACGAGGAAACCGGTCGAGAGCGCACCGAGGATAAGGTATTTCACACCCGCTTCCAGGCTGCCCTGGTTTTTCCGCATGCTCGCCACGAGGACGTAGAACGAGATCGTCACCAGCTCGAGGGCGACGAAGATCATGATGAAGTCGTTGGCCGAGACCATCCACATCATGCCTGCGCAGGCAAAGATCGGCAGGGTGAAAAACTCACCAAGCCCGGCCTGCGGCGCCGCCGACGGGACAAACTTCAGATAGACCGGCGAGTAATCAATGGAAAGGATCAGCGTCAGGACCGTGGCCAGCAGCAGGAACCGCTTGAAAAACAGCGCCGCAGGATCGAGCACGTAAAAGCTGGACGGGATCGCGCCCACCGGCATCGGCGACAGGAAGAATGTCATGCCGAAAATGGCCAGCAGGACGACCACTCCGGTCCACGCGATGGTGGTCTTGTCGGTCTTGAGGAACGCGTCCACCATGAGCAGAAAGATGCCCACGCAGACGACGGAAATTTCGAGAGCGTAGGGAACGATCATGGCTGGACGATGGCAGGAAGGACGAAGTTCACGAGAAGCTGAGGAGCGAAGCCGAAGATGAGGAGGAGCACAAGCAGCCCGACCACGCACACCTTGGCGAGCGTGGAGATTTCAGGCAGGTCTTTCCAACGCTCAAGCGGAGGACCAAAGAAGACGCGGCGATAAGCGCGGAGCATGTAAACTGCGGAGATCACAACACCCCACACTGCGATGGCCGTGGCGATCTGGAAGTTGTTGAGGCCGACCACTGGCTTGCCCGCGGAGAAACCGCCGAAGAACACCATCAGCTCACCCGCGAAGTTGGCGAAGCCGGGCAGACCGACCGAGGCCATGGCGGCGAAACCGAAGAGGAGGCCAAACTTGGGCATCGTGCGGGCGAGACCGCCAAGCTCGGAGAACTTGAGCGTGCCGGTACGCTCGCGGAGTTCACCGGACAGGGCAAAGAGCGCGGCGATCGAAAGACCGTGGGCCACAAGCATGAGGGTCGCACCAGCGAGGCCGATCGTCGTCCAGCTCAGGATGCCGAGGAAGATGTAGCCCATGTGCATCACGCTGGAGTAACCGAGCATGAGATCGAGCTTGCGCTGCGAGATCGTCACGAGACCGACATACAAGATGTTGCCGAGCAGGAGGACGAGGAGCAGGTTGTTAAAGGGTTCCGTGATCGCAGGCGGGAAGATCGGCGTCACCAGACGGAGCAGACCGTAGAGACCGAACTTCTTGAGCACACCCGCGTGCAGCATGGCGGCAGGCGCGGGAGCCGAGGCATACGCTTGGGGAGCCCAGGTGTGGAACGGGAAGAGCGAAACCAGGATGCCGAAACCGAAGAACAGCGTGAGGTACACCCACGGAGCCGGGGCCAGCGTCCCGATGCGGGCGAGCTGGGCCAACTCGCGGAAGTCCCATGTACGGCTGCCCACGGGGAGCGAGAGATACAGGCCGATGAGGCCGACCAGCAGGACGAAGCTGCCAAAGGCGAGGTACACCGTGATCTTCCATGCCGCCGTCTGGCGATCCCCGGAACCCCAGATGCCGATGAGCAGAAAGGTCGGGACGAGCGCCAGCTCGTGGAACATGTAGTAGAAGAACGCGTCGACCGAGACAAACGCTCCCACCGCACCAGCCGAGATGAAGAGCAGGCTCGCGTAAAACCACGAGACATTCGCTTTGGGCGGACGGGCAATCGCGATAGCCGCGAGGGTTACCGCCGTCGAAAGGAAGAGCATGGCGACGCCGAGGCCGTCGACGCCGAGCGAGAACTTGATGCCAAGGGCAGGAACTGCCGGAACGCTCAGCAGAAACTGGTAGCCACCGTCCTGCTTGAACTGACCGACGATGACCAGGGTGAGCAGGAAGTTGAGCGCCGCCGCGAAGATCGCCGTCCGCCGCGCATTGAAGCCCGCGATGACGAGGATCGCGGCCAGGACGGGAATGAGAATTGAAGCGAGCAGCAGGTTCATCGAACGATCAGGAAGTAAAGGAGACCAACCACGCCCGCGCCGAAGAAGAAGGCGTAGGCTTGAATGTTGCCGATTTGCAGGCACCGCAGCATATGGCCGAAGACCACGGCGGCGAGAGCCGTACCGCGAGCCAGGATCAGGTCGACGATCCAGCGATCGGCCCAGGCGCTAACCCAGGCCAGGCCATCCTGGAAGGTCTTGACGATCCAGGCGTAAAGGTCGTCGATGTAGAAGCGGTTGGCGAAGAAGGGAATATTGAGCGGGTCCTTGTCCGCATTGCGGTAGAGCAGCAAGCCGAGGACGAGACCGCCCAAGAACATCGCGAGCAGCGCGATGTGCAGAATCTCCGGCACGTGATGCGGGTGCTCAATATGCGGGAAGAACGGATGCTCGATGAAGCCGTAGCCACCGATCACCGCCGGAATCGACAGGAGAACAAGCGGGATCACCATGACCGCCGGGGACTCATGCGCGTGCTTGGCATGGTCGCTCTTCGGCTTGCCGAAGAATACCGCGAAGAACAGGCGGAACATGTAGAACGAGGTCAAGCCTGCCGCGAAGACCGAGAGCCAGCCGAGGATCGGCTGCTCCTCCACCGCCCAAGCGATGATGAGGTCCTTGCTGAAGTATCCACTGAAAAATGGGCAACCGGCCAGCGCGAGGAGACCCGCCAGCGTGCAGAGAAGCGTGATGGGCATCTTGTTCTTCAGCGCGCCCATCTTCCAGATGTCCTGCTCGTGGTGCATTCCAAGAATGACCGAACCGGAGCAGAGGAACAGCAAGCACTTGAAGAAAGCGTGCGTAAAGAGATGGAACATCGGCACATCCGCCGTCGGAGCGACACCCGCGCCGAGTACCATGTAGCCGAGCTGCGAGATCGTCGAGTAAGCGAGGATACGCTTGATGTCATTCTGCTGCGTGGCCATGAGAGCCGCGACGACGCAGGTGATGCCGCCGACCCAGGCGATGACGTCGCGAGCGATGTCGACGGTGAGGAGAAGCGGGAAAATGCGGGCCAGCATGTACACACCAGCGGCGACCATGGTGGCAGCGTGCAGGAGCGAGGAGACCGGCGTGGGGCCTTCCATCGAGTTCGGCAGCCAGACGTGCAGCGGGAGCTGGGCGGATTTGCCGATGGTTCCGCAGAAAAGCAGGATCGCGCCGATGGTCAGCGTGGCCGGACCGGCGAACTGGGCGCCCGGGATCTTGGCGAAGATTTCGCTGAAGACGATCGAGCCGGTGGCGAGCCACACGAACAGGATGCCCAGCATGAAACCGAAGTCACCGATACGGTTGACCAGGAAGGCCTGTTTACAGGCATCCGCCGCCGAATCCTTGCTGTAGTAGTGACCGATGAGGATATAGGAACTGACACCGACGAGTTCCCAGAAAATGAACATCATCACCAGGTTGTCGGCGAGGACGATGCCGAGCATCGAGAAGAGGAACAGGGCAAGACCGCCGAAGTAACGCCAGTAGCCCTCCTCGTGTTCCATGTACCCGATCGAGTAAATGAAGACGAGCGTCGCGATATTCGTCACGACGATGAGCATGACCTTGCTCAGTTGATCGATGGTGACACCGATCTCCACGGTGAAGTTTGGCAGGCTAAGCCAGGTAAACTTCGCCGCCTCAATGGGCTCATGCGACAGGAAGAGCGTCCAGCTGAGGTAGGCTCCGAGGGCGGCGGCGGCGATGGCCAGTCCGGCGCTCAGGGGCTTGGAATACTTGCCGAAGAAAAGGATCAGCGTCGCTGCAACGAGGGGGGCGAAGAGGATGATCCAGGGTGCGAGGGACGTACTCATCAGAATTTCAGGCTATTGAGGTCCTCGACGTGGACGGTTTGCTTGGCCCGGAAGAGAGCCACGATGATAGCCAGGCCGACGGCCACCTCGGCGGCGGCGACGGTGATAATGAAGAACACCATGATCTGGGCGTTGTAGTCGGGCATGCCGTCGATCGGGGGGCGGAAACGGGAAAAGGCGACGAGGGAGAGGTTTGCGGCGTTAAGCATCATCTCCAGGCACATGAAGATGACGATGATGTTGCGGCGCAGCATCACTCCGGCGAGGCCGAGCGCGAAAAGCAGTCCGCTGACGAGAAGGAAGTGGCCGAGTGTGAGGGTCATTTCAACTCCTTGCGGCTGAGCAGCACGACTCCCACCGTGGCGACGAGCAGGAGCACACCGATAATCTGGAATGGCAGATTGTAATCACTGAACAAAAGCATGCCGACCGAGGCCACGTCGTTTACCGGACGGGCAAGAGCGGGCTTCGCAATGTGGAAATCGGGCAGAAGCTTGACCAGGAGGGCAATGAAACCCACCACGACCATCAGGCCGCCGATGAGAGCGGGAATATTGAGCTTGCGAGCCCGCTCCGTCTTCAGGTCCAGCAACATGATGATGAAGAGGAACAGCACCATGACGGCACCGGCGTAGACGAGGACCTGGATGATGCCGATAAAGAAGGCATCGAGCAGGAGGAACAGGGCGGCGAGCCCAAGGAAGGATACCACGAGGCTCAACGCACTCGAGACGGGACTTTTGAGGAAGATTACCGCAGCACCGAAGCCAAGCATCAGTGCGGCGAAAATCCAAAATAGAGCGACCTCCATATTTAGCGGCAAAGTTTCTAACAACCGGGTGTGGGCTCGGCTACTTTTTTTCGTTCCACTTGTATACGAGGCCGGTCTTTATGCCGCCGAGTTCGTAGAGTTTCTTCTTGTCGTGCTTCATCTCCGCGCGGCTGTAACCGGTGATGGAGTAATCCTTTTGGAGGAAAATCGCCTGCTCGGGGCAGACCTCTTCGCAGAGACCGCAATAGATGCAGCGGATCATGTCGATCTCAAATTCCTTCGGGCGCTTTTCCACCTTGGCCCATTTTGTGTCGCCGGGAATTTCCTCGGGATGAATCGTGATGGCGCGGGGCGGACAGATAAACTCGCAAAGCTGGCAGGCCACGCAGCGTTCCTTGCCATGCTCGTCGGCCACCAGAGTCGGGGCGCCGCGATACCAATCGGGGAGATGGCTGTCCCACTTTTCCTCGGGATACTGCATCGTGACCTTGGTCTTGCCGGTGACCACCTTGCGCAAGTGTTTGAGAGTAACCAGCAGACCGGCGATGATCGACGGAAGGTAGAGTTTCTCGGCGAGAGTCAATTTGGGACGTTGGACGACGAGTGCCATGCGTGTGAATTGTGGTAGTAGAGATTGCGAGTTGTACGCAAGCTCATATGCGGAACTTATCCGGCAAAGGCGTATTTCTTCGAGGCGGCAGGCTAGTTCGATTGCGCAGGCGGCCCGAGCCAGCGCTGCACATCGTTCTCCCAATCGACCCGGGTGGTATCCGCGATGAGGGCGATATTGATATCCCGGAGAACCGGCAGATTGGGGCGCGCCGCCATGGCGAAGGAGGTCTTTGTCGTCGAAAGAGGGACGATCTGGAAGCGATCGTCATACTTGAAGTGGTTCAGGTATCGCAGAGTGGCCTCGTTGGTCACAAAAGCGCCGATCTGGCCCATCGCCAGGGCGCTCATCCCGGCCTCGGGCGTGGGGAAGGAGTCAACCGATATCCCGACTGCGGAGAGGGCGGAGTGGCCCAGGGAACCCTCCAGCACTCCGGTGCGGAAGCGGGAAAGGTCGCTGATCCGATTTACGTCGGAATGGAGCCGGGACACCGTAAGGCTGGAGGCAAACGCGCCCGTAAACGCACTCACGAGCAAAATGCCGAAAAACATCCAGAGAAAAGCCAGGAACCGGCCGACGGCGGTCTGGGGGGTTTTGTCCCCGTATCCGACAGTAGTCATGGTCACGGCGGCAAACCACAGGGCGGAGCCAAACCCGTGAATGGGCTTCCCGCCAAAATGCGAACTATGCACGCCCCGCTCGACCAGCCAGAGCAGGAAGCTGAAAAGCATGAGCGTCCCGAGCATCACGAGGATCACACTCGTCACGCCATGCTGAGCCATCTCCGTGAGAAACTGGGTGAAATGGGCTGAGCCGGAGTGCCGGTTGACGGCGGCGGCGGCAGGGAAGGAAAGGAACGACTGCGTAAAGTCCACCTCGCGCTCCCTTTCGGCGGAGACTCCGATCGCCGAAATCGCAAGATCCGCCTTGCCGTCGGCCAGCAATCCGAAAACCTGATCCAGATCGGTCTCCTGATACTCAAAAGTGAGCCCCAGGCTGCTGGCAATTCGTTCCCAAAGCTCGACACACACGCCCGTCCACTCTCCGTTCTTTCCCTTCATGGAAAAGGGAGGCCGGTCGATGACAGCCACCCGGAGCGGAGCGGAGGGAGCAGACGCCGGAGCGTCGGCACAGAAGCCGTTCGCAAGGAAGGACCAGATAATAAACGCGAAGAGAAAGAGATGGCGGCTCACGGCATTCTTCCTTTCTTCGATCAGGTCTGCCCGTAGACTGGAAGGCGAAACTTGTGGAGCTAACGGAAAAACTTCTCATCTCAATGGCCGGATGGCCGGTGGTCAAACAAGCCCGCGCCCTGCACGAGTCGGGCCGCATCATCGAGGCCAGCTACGAGTCGCCGGTCCTGCGAGGCAGGTATTCCGAGGGCGGCAAGCAGTTCCCCGCCGGGCTGCGGATGCGCAATCCGATCGACGTGGAGAACCTCTGCCCGTGCCGGGATTCCCGCGTGCGCGGCATTATCTGCGCGCACTCTGTCGCGGTGGGGCTGGAAGTGCTGCACCCCCGCAAGGCGGCGAAACCCGAGGCGGTGCGCGTTGAGCGCCCGGCATCTGCTCCCACGGCAGAAGCTCCCAAAGTGCAGGTGAAGCTGGAGGGCTCGCTCCGCCACCTGGAGGCGGAAATTTCGTTTTCCTACTCCCAGCCAGGAGTTTCCAACCCCGCCGCCGAGGCCCAGGTCCTCACCGAGATGCTGGGCGCAGGATTTCAGGAATACAAGGGCAAGGCCGCGCTCCAGGGCGAGGAACAGGTCGTACAGTTTTTCGCCAATACCCTGCCCCACTGGAAAGGCCGCTGGCAGGTGGAGGAAGGCGAGCGCTTCCAGCATGTGACGAAGGACATCGTGCGCATCGAACCGCACTTTGCCCTCAAGGAACGCGGCGACGGCTGGCTGGACTTTCACGTCCACTACACTGCCGGGAAGAACGCCGTCTTTTCCCCCACCGACCTGCGGAATCTGCTCCAGACCAGCAGAGGGAGCGTCAAACTGGGCGACGGCCGCATCGCCGTGGCTGACGCGGGTCTGGAAGCGGAGATCGAGCAGGTGCTGCGGGATTGCGACCCGAAGCAGGACCGCGGCGGCTACCGCCTCTCCCCCCTGCATCGCGCCTACATGGAGGCCAGCGTCGCGGAGTGGACCGGGCGCGCCAATCCGAAGACCTCGCAAGGCTTGCCGGAAAGCGAACTCGGTTCCCTGCGAAACACCTTGCGCCCCTATCAGCGTGAAGGCGCTCTCTGGCTGCTTCAGCGCGCACGCGCGGGCCTCGGCGGATTGCTCGCCGACGAGATGGGCCTCGGCAAAACCGTCCAGACGCTCGCCATGCTGGAGTCGCTCCGCTCCCCTGCCCTCGTCGTCTGCCCGTCGTCGCTGGTGTGGAACTGGAAGCGCGAGGCCGCCCACTTCCTGCCCGGCCTGAAGGTGCTCACTCTGGACGGACCACAGCGCGCCCAGCTCTTCCCGAAGATCCCGCAGCATGATCTCGCAATCACGAGCTACGCCCTGCTGCGCCGCGATATCGAGATGTTCCGGGATTACGAGTTCGCCGCGGTCATTCTCGATGAGGCCCAGCACATCAAGAACCCGGAGAGCCAGAATGCCAAATCGGCCTACGCGCTGAGGTCCAAGAGCCGGTTCATCCTCACCGGCACGCCGATCGAGAACTCGCTGCGCGACCTGTGGTCGCTCTATGAATTTCTCCTCCCCGGCTATCTGGGCAAGCGGCAGGATTTCAAGGATACCTACGAAACGCCGCTCCTGAATGGCGCGGTCGGCTCCTCCTGGGAACGGCTCAACCGCCGCCTGCGCCCCTACCTCCTCCGCCGCCGCAAACAGGATATCCTCACCGAGCTGCCCGACAAGATCGAGCAGATCATCGAGGTGGAGCTCAGCGACCAGCAAAAGACCGCCTACACGCAGCTCCAGCAGACCGCACGCTCGCAGATCGATGCGATGAAGGACGCTGGCAGCAGCGCGGGAGCCACCCGCATGCGCGTGCTCACGGCGCTCCTGCGTTTACGGCAGGCGTGCTGCGATCTGAGGCTGCTTGGCGCACCCGAGGGAACCGAATCCGGGAAACTCAATGCGCTGCGCGAGCTATTATCCGAGGCCATCGACGGCGGGCACCGCGTGCTGGTGTTCAGCCAGTTCACCTCGATGCTCGACCTCATCGGTGAGAATCTCAACGAGGCAGGCATCGTCTTTTGCCGGCTCGATGGTTCCACCAAGGACCGCGAGGGCGTGGTGCAGAGGTTTCAGACGGATGCAAGCATCCCTGTCTTTCTCATCAGCCTGAAGGCGGGCGGCGTGGGGCTCAACCTCACGGCGGCGGACACGGTGATCCACTTCGACCCGTGGTGGAATCCCGCCGTCGAGGCCCAGGCCACCGACCGCGCCCACCGCATCGGGCAAAAGAACGTCGTGACCTCGATCAAGCTGATCGCCCGCGATACAGTCGAAGAGCGCGTGCTGCGCATGCAGCAGAAAAAACGCGAACTCCTCGAAGGCACGGTCGACGCCGACACGGCTCTGGAGCGGCTCGATACCGAGGACCTGCGCGAACTGGTCGGCTAGTACGATGCGAGCGAGAAGGGAGAGCCAGAGTGCAGCCCCCACTGCATCATCGTCTCGGCGTCGTCAAAGATGTAGTTCGTCTTGCTGCCGAGTTGGACGAGGATCACCTCGCGATTGCCATTGGTCCCGCTGGAAACAAGACAGCGACCGGCGGCGTTGGTGAAGCCGGTTTTCATGCCGTTGCAGATCATGGAGCGGCCGAGGAGTTTGTTGGTATTCTCAAGCTGCTTCGCGCGGCCATCGGCGTAGAGGAAGGTGTAGTACTTCGTAGCCATCAGGCGTCGCATGATGGGCTCCCGGTAGGCGTGGAAGGCGATGATCGCCATGTCCCGAGCTGTCGAGTATTGCGAGGCGGGCAGGCCGTGGGGATTGACGAAATACGAATCATTCGCCCCGATCTCCCGCGCAAGCCGGTTCATCTCGGAGGCAAAGGCCGGGATGCTGCCCGAATGATCGCGGGCCAGCGCCGCAGCGGCGTCGTTTTCGCTCTTCACGAGCATGGCGGAAAAGAGCGCCATGCGCGAGTAGGTCTGACCGGCGCGAACATTGAGTTTGCCGGGTTCGACCAGCGTGTCCTCGCGCTCAATAGTCAAGGTTCCCGAAAGGTCTCCTCGCTGCAGGAGCACGAGGGAGGTCATGAGCTTCTGCGTGCTCGCGACCTGGGAATGCACGTCGGCGTTTTTCTGGTAGAGGGTGCGGCCCGTACGGGCATCGATCATGATCGCATAGCGGGCGTGAATCTGCGGAGCGGAGGCTGGCCAGATCGGACCGGCAGCCGTCGGCGCCGCCGCGATCATCGGGCGGGCGGCTTCGACTCTCGCGGGGGTCGAGGTGCGAGTCGTGGATTCCGTTGCACAGCCGGCCAGCGCCAGCAAACCTAAGATCAACACCCGGTGACGAAACATCCGGGCACGAAATCTTCCGGCGTTTCATCAATCAAGCACTAAGCGCCGGAGATTGAAATTCCCTCGAAAAAGCGCCGGATTCCCGGGAATTTCCACTTTGTTCCCGCGACTGTTGCGCATATAACGCCCCAATGGCCAAGAAATCCGCGCTCGTTGCCCTGCTCGCCCTCATCCCGTTGCTTGCTCATGCCCACACGGGAGTCGACGTCGTACATGATTTCTCGCATGGCCTCACCCACCCGCTCTTCGGTCTCGATCACCTGCTCGCCATGATCGCCGTCGGTCTCTGGGCGGTGCAACTCGGCGGTCGCGCCCTCTGGGCGGTTCCGACTAGCTTCGTCGGAGTGATGATCCTCGGCAGCATGCTCGGTTTCGCAGGCATCCCGCTGCCCATGGTGGAAACCGGCATCCTCACGTCGGTGCTTCTCCTCGGTGTACTGATCACTTTTGCGGTGAAAGTTCCGCTCTGGGCCAGCGCCTCGCTCGTCGGCATTTTCGCCATGTTCCACGGCTATGCTCACGGTGCGGAATGCCCGGCGGAAAGCATGAGCCTTCTCTACGGCGCGGGCTTCGTCCTCGCCACCGCCTCCCTCCACCTCGTCGGCATCGGCGCGGGCAAACTGGTGGGCTCGACCGCCAAGGATTGGGCTCTCCGCGCCTGCGGAGCCGCCGTCCTCGTCGGCGGAATCCTCCTTGCGTAATTTTATCTGCAAATCACTTGCAAAACGACAAGCATCATCCATGCTTGTCGCATGAAGCTTGCAATAATCGCATTTCTCGCCGGGGCGGTAGCCCTTCAGGCGGCTGACACCGTTCCGGTCGCCTCTCTCAGCACCGTCCTCTCCGACATCGCCACGAATGTCGGCGGAGACAAGGTGACGGTCACAAGCATCGTGAAACCGGGCATCGATCCGCACGAGTTTGAGCCGTCCCCGGGCGACGTGAAGGCGATTTCGCAGGCCAAGCTCGTCCTCGCCGCAGGGCTGGGATTTGAGTCCTTCCTCTCCAAGGTCAAAACCGCTGTAGGCTCCGGCCCGACCTTCGTCATTGTCGGCGACTCGATCACCCCGATCATGACCACCGAGGAGGAAGATCATGACCACGAGGGCCACGATCATGAGCATGGCACCCCCAATGCCGACGGCAAGGTGCCCGATCCGCATTGGTGGCATAGCATTGAGAACGTGAAGATCGCCACCCGCGTCATCCGCGACGCGCTGATCCAGATCGACCCGGCCAACACCGCCACCTATCAGGCCAATGCCAAGGCGTACCTCGCCAAGCTCAACGACCTCGCGAAGTGGACCAAGGTCGAGATCGCCAAGCTCCCGAAATCCAAGCGCATCCTCGTCACCTCACACGATGCCCTCGGATATTTCGCCCGGGATTACAGCTTTGAAATCTTCCCGGTACAGGGCATCAGCACGAGCGACCAGCCCTCGTCACAGAAGGTTCAGCTCCTGATCAAGGAGATCAAAGACAAGGGCGTGAAGGCGATCTTTGCCGAAAACATCGAGAACCCCAAGGTGCTCTCGGAGATCACCCGCGAGACCGGAGCGAAGCTCGGCGGCACAATTTACGCAGATGGACTAGGCGACAAGGAAGCGAACACGTATGATTCCATGATTCGCCACAACGTGACGACGATCGTAGAAGCCCTTCAATAAATGCGTAATCCTCCACTGGCCGCTCTATGCGCCATTATCGTGCTCTTGGGAATCACGGGCGTCGCCATCGCGAACCTGACGAAACCCCGGCCAGCACCCGCACTCCCGGCGGCCAGTGAGAGTGGAAAGAAAGTCATCACCGTCACGGTGGAGGCGACGAGCACGTCTCCCGCCGCGTTTCGCATCGAGAACAACGGCAAGGTCGTTCTCGAAACACCGCCGGAAACTCCCCGCATCTCGCGGGAGATTTCTGTCGACGCAGGAACCGCTGCAGAACTCGTCGCCACCATCAAATGGTCGCATACCGAATCGGAAAACGCCGCGCGCGTGAAGATCACGCATGATGGCGACGATCTCGCCGACCAGAGTATCTGGGGAACAGAAACCGCAACCGAGGTCATCGATTTCACCGCGCCCGCCCAATGACGCCGCGCCTCACCATCACGGACGCGACCGTCTCGTATAATCGCGTACCCGCCGTCCATCACCTGAGCGTCACGCTCAACTCGCATTCGTTAGTGGCTCTCGTCGGCCCCAACGGCGCGGGCAAAACCACGCTGCTCAAGGCCATCGCGGGACTCGTGCCAATGGAAACCGGAAAGGTCGTCGTTCATGGCGGGAATCGAAAGAATGCCATCGCCTACGTGCCGCAACGCGAAGCGGTGGATTGGGATTTTCCGATCACCGTGCGCGGGCTGGCCGAGATGGGCCGGTATCCGTCGCTCGGACTCTGGCGCAAGTTTGGCGCGGAGGATGATCGTATCGTGGAGGAATCCCTCCATGTCACAGAACTCGAGGCCTTCGCCGATCGCCAGATCAAGGCGCTCTCCGGCGGCCAGCAGCAGCGCGCCTTCCTCGCCCGCGCCTGGGCGCAACAGGCGGAAATTTACCTGCTCGACGAGCCCTTCACCGGCCTCGACCGCAATGCCCAGGAGGCGTTTTCCGGAGCGCTGCAAAAACTCCGCGAGAGCGGCAAGCTGATCATCGCCTCGCACCATGACCTGAAATCGGTGCCGGAGCTTTTCGACCACGTTCTGCTCATCAATGGCGAACTCGTGGCCTCCGGGCCAACGAGCGACACCTTTACCAATGCCAACATCGAGAAGACGTTCGCGATGAAAATCTTCTCCGGCTCCGAGCCGCATCACCATCATCACCACGAGCCGCATCAAGCATGAATCTCTTCGAGTTGTTTCAGTATGAGTTCATGCAGCGTGCGCTGGTGGCGTGCGTCCTGATCGGATTTACCAACGGCTTTATCGGCGCTTTCGTCGTCCTGCGGCGTCTTGCCTTGATGGCGGATGCCTTGTCGCATTCCCTCCTCCCCGGCCTCGCCATCGCGGCGATGCTGGTCGGCCTGAGCACGGCGGGGTTGCTGCTGGGCGGATTGCTGGCGGCGTTTTTCGTTGCGATCGGTGGGCACCTCATTGCGCGCAGTTCGCGCGTGAAGGACGAGACGGCCATTGCGTCGCTCTACATCATCGCGTTCGCGCTCGGCGTGGCCATCATCAAGTTTGCCCACGTGAAGGTGAGCCTCGATCATTTCCTCTTTGGCAACATCCTCGGCATCGCCAACAGCGACCTGTGGACCAGCTTCGCGGTGAGCGCCATCGTGCTTCTTTGCCTCGTCATCCTGCATCGCCCGCTTTTGCTCGCGCTCTTTGAGCCCTCCGTGGCCAAGACCCAGGGCGTCGCGGTCGACTGGCTGCTCGGCCTGATCATCGTCCTCATCGTGCTGACGATGGTGTCCTCGCTTCAGGCCGTGGGCGTGCTGCTCTCGCTCGGGCTCATGGTTCTCCCGGCGGCGACGATTTACCTGCTGTCGGACTCCTACTCGAAGATGTCCTGGTGCGGAGGCTTGCTCGGTGCGAGCGGCGCGGTGGCAGGATTAATCCTCTCCTACTGGACCAATATTCCATCGGGGCCTGCCATCATCATGGTGCTGGGAACAGTGTTCCTGGCCGCATACCTCTTCAGCCCGAAGTACGGCATCATCATCCGCCATCTCAAGGCCCGCCACCTGCATGAGGAATCGCTCAGCCGGTGGGATGAGGAAAGACACTAGCCCTTCAGGCGATCCACGGCGGCCTTTACCGCGGGGTCCATCTTGATGAGGGGCGGCCATCCGCGCTTGAACCCCTCGCCCGCCATCTTGCGGGTGGCGTCGATGCCCATCTTGCCGCCGATTCCGATCTCGCTGGTGGCGTGATCGAGCACATCGGACGGGCCGCGCGTGAGCATGCTGTCGCGCTGCGGGTCGGTATTCGCGCAGAGATGGAAAAGCACTTCGCTGGTGTTGTGCACGTCGACATCGTCGTCCACCACCACGAGGTACTTCGTAAACATCATCTGCCCCATGCCCCATAGGCCGTGCATGACCTTGTAGGCCTGCATGGGATAGGTCTTCTTGATGCTGACAAAGACAGCATTGTGAAAGACGCCCTCGGCCGGGAGCGCGATGTCCACGATCTCCGGGAAGTTCATCTTGAAGATCGGCATGAACAGCTTCACCGAAGCCGCGCCCATGTAAAAATCCTCCATCGGCGGAATGCCCACGATGGTCGCGGGGTAGACGGCATCCTTGCGGTGCGTGATCGCGGTGACGTGAAAAACGGGATACGGCTCGGGCAGCGTGTAGTAGCCCGTGTGATCGCCGAACGGTCCCTCCATGCGCAGCGGCTCGGTCGGATCGATGTAGCCCTCGATGACGAAATCCGCATCAGCCGGCACCTCCAGGTCGTTCGTCTCGCACTTCACGAGGTCGATGGATTTCCGACGCAGGTAACCGGCGAGGAGAAATTCGTCCAAGCCGTCCGGCAGCGGAGCGGTTGCGGCAAAGGGGAACGCCGGATCGCCGCCGAGAAAGATCGTCACCGGCATTCTCTGCCCGGTCTCGTAGTAGCGGCGGCCATGGCGCGCAGCGACCTTCTGGAGTTGCCAGTGCATGCCTGTGGTCTGGCCGTCGTAAACCTGCACGCGGTACATGCCGAGGTTGCGCTCGCCCGTGTCAGGATCGCGCGTAACCACGCAGGGAAGAGTGACAAAGCGTCCGCCATCGAGCGGCCAGCAGCGCAGGATCGGGATATCGAGGAGCGTCGGCGGCTGGGGGTTGATGGTGGAAAGATCGGCCACATCGGGAGCCGCAGGCCACTCGCCAGTGTGCGAGGCCGGAGTATCAAAGCGATGGATGACATCCTTGCACGGGCCGGTCTTCACCTTGCGCGGCTTGGCGTGGCGCAACTCGATCGCGGTGCTGAAAAGTTTGAGAGCCTCCTTGATGCTGGTCGGCGGTTTGGCCTTCATCAGCATGCCGAGTTCCTCCGCCACGGCCTCGACCGACTCCGCGCCGATGGCGAGCGCCATGCGCTTCCACGATCCCATGGTATTGATCGCCACGGGGAACGGGCTCACCACACCGTTGATCGTCGGCTTCTCGATGAGCAGGGCCTTGCCACCACCGGGCGATTTCATTTCCCGGTCGGCCAGTTCCGTGATCTCCAGTTCCGTCGCAACGGGCGAGGAAATACGCTTCAACTCGCCGTGACGCTCAAGGGTCTCGACAAAATCGCGATAGGACGAATAAGCCATTTCCTATGATACAGCGGCGGGAGCCGCAGGGGCAGAAATTTCTTTCTCCGCCACGGCGGGGAGACGGGCGCTACGGAGTTCAGCCCGGAGCCACACCTTGACGCCGCGCCAGACAATCTTGAGCACCTCGGGAGTCGGAGCGAATCCGGCGATAAGCGTGCGGCTGCGCAGGTTCTCGCTGCCATAGACTCCCGCCGCATGGCGTTTGCGGGCGATATGGGCGAGTCGGCGATTGTAAAACGCCATGAGCTTGCAAACGAAAGAGTCCATCGGCCCGGTAAACGGGAGCTGTCCGAAACCGTATTTCAGGCAATGGACCACGGAGCGCACCGGGCCAAAGAAGAACAGCCCGAGATCCATGAACATCGCGGCGGTCATGAGTTCCTTGTCGCCGAGATAATAGTATTTGTCCCGGTACAGGGCATTGAACCAACCGTGGTACGACATGAGCCAATGCTTGTTGATCATCGGCACGTCGACGCGGGCACCATCGAGTTCCGCCTCGATCCTGTTTACGGCGGAGGTAACCGTCCACGAGCAATAGTCGAGACCCGCACTGTAAAGCGGGTCCAGGAAGCCCGCAGCGTCGCCGACAATCTGCCAGCCCCGACCCGCGATCTGGTCGACGTAGTACGGCAGCGGCGCGTAGGACTTCACATCGCCCTCGATGATCTCAGCCTGGCCAAAAATTTCCCGACCGACCGGATCATTCAGGAGGTGCGCCTTGAGACGATCTCCGGCATTTGCCCCGGCTGGCGGAGTGAAGAGACGCTCGTCGTAAACGATGCCCGCGCTGTAATCCCCGCCTTTCAACGGAATGATCCAGCACCACCAGCCGTAACCGGTGAGATGGTTCGTCGCCGTGGCCCGGCTGACCTGGCAGGAATTCGCATAACCCGGGAAGCGGCTCTTGAGTTCGTAGCCATCCCAATCCTTCACCCCGCGAAAACGCGCCCAGATCGAACGCGTGGGATGATCCGGCAGCGAGCGGCGGAGATCGAGATTGCGAGAAAGCAATCCGGCACGGCCGCTGGCATCGACCAGGAACTTTGCGGAGATGACACGCTCTCCGGTGGCGGTTTCCAGGTGGAGAGTCTGAAGCGTTTCTCCAAGCACCACGTCCTTCACCCGAGCAGGGCGCAGAAGCTCTGCCCCTGCTGCCACGGCCTCGGCGAGGATGTATTCATCCAACACCTCGCGGTCGACCTGAAAGGTGGGCAGGCGGGTTTGATAGAAACCGCCCAGTTCCCCGCAATCCCCAAAGCTGTCGGAGGCACTCTGGGAAAACCAGAACCGCAGCCCATGCTTCGCCACGTGGTGGTGGTTCAGGTGGTGATTCATCGCGAGGCGCTTCGTGAGGAAGCACCCACTGATTTCCGTGGTCGCTTCCCCCACCTTGCGATCGAAATGTTCGCTTCGCTCGACGATGAGGATGCGTAGCTGCGGACGCTCACGACGCAACAGCAGGGCGGTGGAAGCCCCCGAAAAGGCTCCCCCGACCACCACGACATCGTATAGCTCGTTCACGCGACTCTCCATAAACGAGCGGGCACAGGCTGGCAACTAGCTACGAACATCGACCACGGCATCACCCTCATATACGTCTGAGGATGAGAACCTGGCCGCTCCTTTCACATCGAGACGCTTGCAGCGAATCAAGGACGGCACGCCACCCGCGAGAGCGGCGTCGAGCTGGTCGACCATCTTGAAGTGGTCGCCATCGAGATTGATCTCCGGCGGGATGCCATTGCGCTCGGGAGCGAGTACGGCGCGTCCATCCTCGGTGATGACATAGGCGTCCGAACGCAGAGCAAGCAGATCGGAGGTCGTCTTGACCGGGGCAAAGCGCGTACGCGGCACGACCACTGCGCCTGCATCGGCAAAGCACTCGATGGCCGCGCCCATGGCGGTCTCAAGCTGGTAGACGGCGGGCGATTTCTTGTCGCGCGGGTCGACGGTCTTCTTGTTTTTGATGACCGGGAGCGGGAGCAGGCCGCCATTGGCATCGAGGGCCTCGGCCAGAAGGTCCAGACGGAGCCAGAGGTTGTTGGTATTAAAATAGCGATGCTTCGAGATGTCCTGAAAGGCATCCATGTCCTCATCCGGACACTGGGCGGACTCGCGCAGGAGCAGCTGGCCGTCCGTAGCGCGGCTGGCGAGATGGCCTCCCTTGCGGTCGGCGGCGGTGCGGGCCGTCACTTCCATGACGAACGGTTTGCCAGAAGCGGCGAACCAGCCGAGCAGGCCGAGATCGAGGGTCGCACCGAGGTTGTCGGAATTGCTGACAAAAAGGTAGCGATACCCGGCGTCGAGAAGCTGCTGGAGCATGCCCGAGCCGAGAATGGCCGGGTACAGGTCGCCATGGCCCGGCGGGCACCATTCGTGATCCGGATTGGTCGGCCACTCGACCGGGGCCAGCGTGGCGGCGTCGATCTTGGGCACCTTGTTCTGCATCAACTCGAGATCGGCCGGGGTGCCCAGCTCGGGGTATTTCGCCAAATGAGCCAGCGTGTCCTCGCTGGTGCTGAAGCTGTTCAGCAGGAGAAATTTCAGGTTCGACCCCGTGGCCTTGCGGGCGGCAAGCACCTGACGAACGATGAGATCGAGGAATGTCTGGCCGTCGCGCACGGGCAGGAGCGACTTGGCTTTTTCCAGTCCCATGCCTGTGCCGAGACCGCCGTTGAGCTTGAGCAGCACGGTCTTGGCGAGGAGATCCGGCGTGGCCTGGGTGGTCGCCACATCCTCGTAGAGAGGAAGGCCCTCGGCGGGCGTAATGGCGCTCTCGGGGATCAAGCCCGATTCATTGGCGGCCAGAAGGCCGTAGGAGCGTTCGAATGCTGCGATGGCCGCCTTGCTCAGGCCGGCCGATTCCATCTTTTGGCGGAAGGGGTCGAATGATGCTGACATGAAAATACTAGGAACCTGCGGCGCGGCGCTCGGCTTCGGCCTTGAGGGCGCGCACCGTGACCTTGGCCGAGGAGAGCGCTTCATTTTTGAGACCGGCGACGAGGTTGGTGATCGGAACCACGAGATTGGTGTAGCAAAGAAGCGTCTGGTTGTTGCCGTAAGGCTCGATGCGCAGGGAGCCGGTGCTGGACCGGGCCAGCGGCGACTTTACCAGATTCCAGGCGACTTCCTGGATATTACCCTTTTGCGAGTAGGTATTGTGCACGACGTAGGTTGCGCGCTGGATGATCGGCACCTTGACGGTGTATTGGACATCCTTGCTGCCGTCGGGGTAGGTCTCGATGACCTTGGCGGCGATCAGGCCCGGGGTGTATTGCGAGGCGGCAGGGTAATCGTTGAAAAGGTTCCACACCACGGACGGCGGGGCATTGACCACCTGGTAAAGCATGAGCTTCGGCCAGGGCGCTCCCTGGACGTTCTCACTTTTGACGACGATCTGGCCCTCGGCCAGTTCGTCCTGGGCGTACTTGGGCACTTCACTGAGGATGTCCGCGGGGAGTGAAGCTACGGACACGGCAAAAGCCGCCAGGGGGAGGAGGAATCGCAACTTCATGGCGCAGTCATACCCGAGTCCGCCGGTTTTGGCAAACCGGACGGACGGATAACGAAAATGAAGCTGCCGGGAGGACTAAGCCTTGCGGGCGACCTGGATGCCCAGTTCGCGCAACTGGCGAGGCTCGGCTGGGGTCGGAGAGCTCATCATGAGGTCTTCGCCGCGGTTGTTCTTCGGGAACGCCACGACGTCGCGGATGTTCTCGGTGCCAACTGCGAGCATGACCAGCCGGTCCACGCCGAGCGCGACGCCGCCATGCGGAGGAGCGCCGAAGCGGAAGGCCTTGAGCAGATGCGGGAAGAGAAGCTGCTGCTTCTCCGGCGAGATGCCAAGCACCTCGAAGAGCTTCGCCTGCAGTTCGGACTCATGAATACGGATGCTGCCGCCGCCGATTTCCACGCCGTTCAACACGACGTCATAGGCCTGAGCGCGCACCTTGCCGTATTCGCCCGCCTCGATGAGCGCAACGTCATCGGCGTGCGGACGAGTGAAGGGATGGTGCACGGCGTTCCACTTCTGCTCCTCGGCGTTGTAGGCGAGGAGCGGGAACTCGACGACCCAGAGGAACTCCAGGGCGTTCGGGTCCGTGATGAGCTTTTGCAGCTCCGCCACGCGGAGGCGAATGCGGCCAAGCACGTTGCAAACGGTCTCCCAGTCGCCCGCGCCGAAAAGGATCAGGTCGCCCTCCTCGATGCCAAGCTGGCTGTTGAGCGCCTGCTTCTCCGCATCGGTGAGGAACTTCGCGATGGGCGACTTCCACTCGCCGTTCTCGACCTTGATGAAAGCGAGACCTTTCGCGCCATATTGCTTGGCGAGTTCGGTGAGGCCTTCGATCTGGCCGGTGGTGATACCGGCAAAGCCCTTGGCGTTGATCGCCTTCACAGTGCCGCCGTTATCGAGCGCGCCGCGGAAGACCTTGAATTCGCTGGCCTTGAAAACCTCGTCGAGCGTGATGAGCTCGAGGCCGAAGCGGCGGTCGGGCTTGTCGCTGCCGTAGCGGTTCATCGCGTCCTGATAGGTCATGCGAAGGAACGGACGCGGAATCTCCACGCCGCGCACTTCGCGGAAAATCTCGACGAGCAAGCCCTCGATCAACTCGATGATGTCCTCCTGCGTAATGAAGGAGGCTTCCAGGTCGACCTGGGTGAGCTCGGTGATGCGGTCCGCGCGCGGGTCCTCATCGCGGAAGCACTTGGCGATCTGGAAATAACGCTCCAGGCCAGCCACCATGAGGAGCTGTTTGTACTGCTGCGGAGACTGCGACAGAGCGTAAAAGCTGCCGGGGAAAATACGGCTCGGCACGAGGAACTCGCGGGCGCCCTCGGGCGTGCTCTTCGACAGGACCGGCGTCTCGATTTCCAGGAAGCCCTGGCGATCGAAGTAATCGCGGGTCGTCTTCACCACCTTGTGGCGGACGGTGAGGTTGCGCACCATCGCCGGGCGGCGGAGGTCGAGATAGCGATGCTCGAGGCGGAGGTCTTCGTTGACCGAATCCTCATCGAGCGGGAAAGGCAATACGTCGGCCTTGTTGAGAATGACGAGCGTGTCGGCCACGATCTCGATCTCGCCGGTGGCGAGCTTGGTATTCTCAGTGCCGGTGAGGCGCGGTGCCACGATGCCGGAGACCTGGACGACGTCCTCGACGCGGAGACCGTGGGCAGCAGAGGCCGCCTCGGCATGTTCCTCGGGACGGAAAACCACCTGGGTGATGCCATTGCGGTCGCGGAGATCGATGAAAACCACCCCGCCGTGGTCACGACGGGAATCCACCCAACCGCAGAGGGTGACGCGCGAACCCGAGTCCGCCTTGCGCAAAGCGCCGCAATGATGTGTGCGATAAGTCATAAAATCAGAAAAACAAACCACAGAGAGCGCGGTCGGCACAGAACTCGTCGCTGTGCTCCCGTGTTCTCTGTGGTCAAAGGGAGTTTTCGCCGCTTTTCAGCCAATCCGCAAGTCCGCTTTGCGGCACCTGCACCTCCTGCCGGGTGGCGAGGGTTTTCACCTTCACCTCGGGCCATTCACCACCAACGACCACGGCGAATTTCGCCCCCAGTCCCTCGGCAGCCTGGAATTGCTTCCCGACTTTGGCTCCGGCGAGGGAGAAATCGGCCTTCCATCCGGCATCGCGCAAGGCCTGCACGGTCTGCAAACCCTCCGCCCGGCGGGTGGCGTCGGCGATGATGACGTAGACATCGACCGGGGCGTCCGCCGCCAACGCGGCAGCCATGCGCTCGGCGGCCTTGGGCGTTTCGCCGATGAAATTGGCCAGCACCACGTCGCCCATGCCGAAGCCCATGGCGGAGAGATTCGCCGCGCCGTCGCTCAGCCCGGCGATGAGGTCATCGTAACGTCCCCCACCCGCGAGGGCGCGCATGGATTTCGACCGGTCAAAAACCTCGAAAACGACTCCTGTGTAGTAGGCGAGTCCGCGAACGATGGAGAGGTCGACCTCGACGTAACCGGCGAGCCCGCGGGCGGTCAGCTCCTCGATGAGCGGGCGGAAGGAGTCCGGACTGCCTGAGGCGATGAAGGCCTTCAGGTCGTCCACGGTGAGCCCGGCGGGAGCGAGCTTGGCGTTGAGGGAATCGGGCGACTCGCGCTCGATCTTGTCGGCAGCCTGGAGCACGGTGCCGAAATGCGCCTTGGGAACACCCCGGGCGGCGAGGAAATCCATCCACGCCTTGCGGTCGCTGAGCCGAACGACGAAATCCTCCGGGCCAAAGCCAAAGGCACGCACCAGATCAATGCCGAGGGCCAGCACCTCGGCATCGGCGGCTGGGCCGGTTTCGCCGATGAGGTCGCAATTCAGCTGGATAAACTCGCGCAGGCGGCCTTTTTGCTGGCGCTCGTAGCGGAAGAACGTGCTGGAAGAGAACCACTTGATGGGTTTTTTGTACTGCTTTTCCCGGGCAGCCACCATGCGGGCCAGCGTGGGCGTCATCTCGGGACGCAAGGCGACGGGACGCCCTCCGCGATCCTCGAAGCTGTAAAGCTGCTGCATGATCTCCGCACCGCTCTCGTTCTTCTTGGCGTAAAGCTCGACGCTTTCCAGGGTCGGGCCGTCGTACTCGACGAAGCCGTAACGGCGGGCGACGGAGCGCCAGGTATTCAGGATGTAGTTGCGGCGGGCGCAATCTTCCGGTGGGAAGTCCCGGAAGCCAGGTAGATTCTGCATGGGTAAAGACGGACAGTCTTAGCGGAGGCCGGGCCGGGAGGCAACCTGTCAGCGCAGGTCGATCACGACCTTGCCCGAGCGCTGCCCCTCGGCAGCCTCCGCGAGAGCAGCCTGGATGTCGTCCAGCGAGTAGGTCTTGTGAACAGGAAGCGTGAGCTTGCCTCCAACAATCATGGTTGCGAGAACGCCAAGCGTCTCTTCCTTCTGGGCCAGCGTCGCGTCGTAGCGCCAATTCCGCAGCCAGAAGCCTCGGAAGTTGATCTCCCGAAAAATCAGCAGGCCATTGGGAATCTTGAGCGGCTGGCGGCCCATGGCTCCATAGGTCACATGAGTTCCCCGGTCGGCGAGGGCATTGGCGAGATTGAGAGCGCTGGCACCTCCGACGGCATTGAGGGCGAGACGCGGGCGGGAGCCGTCGCAAAGGTCTTCCACGGATGCGCGCAGGTCGGTTTCTTCAGTGACCACGGCATCAGCTCCGAGCGCCTTGAGTTCGTCGATCAACTCCGGGCGGCGAACGACATTGAGCGTCTTGAGGCCTCGGGCGCGGGCGATTTGAATCACGGAGCGGCCGACGGCAGAGTTGGCCGCATTTTGCACCACCCAGTCACCGGGGTGAAGGTCGACGCAATCCTTGAGCATGAACCACGCGGTCACGGGATTCACGAGCAGCATCGAGGCCTGGACGACGTCGGTTTCCGCCGGGATCTTGACGAGATCATCCTCGCGCAACACCCGATACTGCGCCCAGTTACCGCTGGTCAGCGGAACGACAAGATCGCCGACCGCGAAACGCGTGGCGTCCGGCCCGAGTTCCTCGACACGCCCGACGGCTTCATTGCCAATGACGGCGGGAAGCTCCGGGAGTTCGCCATACGTCCCCTCGATCACATTCAGATCGGCGGGATTGATGGGCGACGCGAGAATGCGAATGAGCACCTCGCCCGCCGCGGGCTTGGGGACCTCCTGCTCAACGACGCGCAAGGTGTCGCTGGCGGGACCGAAAGAGGAAAGTTGGGCCGCCTTCATGACCGGCACAGGCTAAAAGACGCCTGCGATCCAGTTCTGGTCGTACCACTCATCCGGCCAGGCGTACGGGAACGGCCCGACACCCATGTAATACGGATCGGCAAAGAACGGATCGGTCCTCCACTTGCCCTGGCCGCCGGTCTGGCTGCGCTCGGTCGCCTCGAAGAACCCGACGGACTTGCCCAGGTAGTTCACGAGGTCGGCGCTGGCCCCGGCGTTCATCAGCTGGTTGAGCTGATCATCCGTGAGCGTGTAGGGAGCGTGGGTGCTCTGGATGTAGGTGAGAATGACGGGCGACGGCACGCCCTTCTTCAGCAGGCCGAGGATGTCGCCGAAATCCAGAATGCGGTGGTTCGCGATCTTCGCATACGTGCGGCTGTCGACGCCCATCGCCTCCAGCTTGGCGAGGACTGGCGGGTTGCCGGTATGCCGGGGAGCGGTGGTGGCGCAGGAGGCCAGGACAGCGGCGGCGAGGGTCGCGACGAAGAACCGGAGAGCGATCATGCCCCCTTCCCTAGCCAACGAGACGGCCACACGCCATGAAAATCGGCAGCGCGCTAAAGAACCCGATACCCGAGCCAGACCACCGCCGCAGCATAAAGAGCCGCCACCAGATCGTCCCATACGATGGTGCCGGGCCAATTGCGGCGCTCGACCCATTTCACGCCCCACTTGAAGATGTCGAAGACGCGAAACGCCAGCACGCCCCACAGCACCGCCGCCCAGGTGTGGGCAGGAAGCAAGGCCCAGACAAGCGACAGCCCGGCAACCTCATCGAGGACAAATTCCTTCGGATCATCCGACTGAAATCGCCGGGCCGACCATTTCTCCAAGACAAAACATCCCCATGTTGCCGCCACGGTCACCGCAAGCCAGAGAAGCTGAAAGGCCAGTGCGGGCATCAGCCAAACCGTGAGCAATCCCAGCGGAGCCATTCCGAGACAGGCCACGGTGGCAGGCATGATGGGAAAGAGCCCTGTCCCGAAATAGGTCACGGTAAGCAGCCGGGCCGCCTCTCCAGCTCCGGCACGCGAAACATTCCCCCCATCAGCCACGGCGAACCACTCCGAATTTCCCGGGTATTTTGCCGAGGTCAGGCGATCCGCCACTGCCTGCGAAACCAATCGATGGGCGAGAAACCGCCCCGCTCGGGAGTTCTCCGGGAACCAGCCCTCCACCCACTCGCGCAGAGAGACATAGCGTCGTGCGGGATTTTTCCGACAACATTCCCCAGAGTTTACAACGGACCGGCACACCGCCACCTGGGCGAATCGAGCCGCGTGCGTCAGATGGACATTCTCTTCTCCAGGACGATAGATGACCGAGAGGTCGGCCTCCCCATCGACGAGCGACAATCCGTTTTCGGAAGCAGCCTTCAGGGCCGCATCTGCGGGCACGCCGTGAAAGGACACACTCCGCACCTCAGGCGCGAATGCCTTGAGCCGACGAGTGAGAGAGGAGATTTCTGCAACGAGCCGTGGATCGGTCACGGAAGAGTGCTACCATCCTGGAACCTCACATTGGCAAGCTCTCCGAACACGTAGCCAATAAAAATATCCACCTCGGCACGCAGCGGCATGCGGTATTGATCGTCGGAAAGCCAGACCACGCCGCGCTTGAATTTGCGATGCGGTTCCAGGCCAAACTTCCCGTCCTTGCGCGTAATGCGCTGGGGCTTGAACTCCAGCTTGATCGCATCGTGCGTCTTGCCGTCGATGGTGATCTTCTCGCGCTTGAGGACGGTCAGCTCCGTAAAAAAGGCGGAGTCGCCGGGATAAAGGTTGATGACGATCTTGTCCCCGTCGGCGAGACGCTGGCTGCGCACGAAGAACATTCCCGCCACCATATCCCAGATCGGCTCGATCTTGATCTTCTTCCACTTCTCCGGCTTGCCGGGTTTCGATTCCCGGTGCCGCCAGAACCCGTCGGAGCGGAATTCGCCACGCGTGGTGATGGTGCGCTTGGCGTACTTTTCCACCTGATCAAAGACCGTGGGCCGAAAGGTATCCGCATAGAATTCCGCGTGATGGGTGGCATCCAGCGACCAGAGCGTGCGAGCCAGGCCCGTGGTGCCGCCGGAGACATCGACGACGTACTTGTCGTCTTTTTTCTCCAAGGTTGCCTTCGCCCGCGCCGCCTCGATATCGGACCACCCGAAGCGGAACTCGCCCGTGAAAGGCGGGATGTCCGGAAAGCCCCCCTTCGTCAGCGGGGTAATCTTGCCCGCCCACGGTTCACCAGCCGCGTACCCCGCCACAGGCAGGAACAACGCAGCTGCGAGCGCAACGATCAGGCCGAGGGAACGACCGGCTGCAAGTTTGCCGAGGGTAGCCATCCTTTTTCTCCAGCAGGAGATTCGCAGTAGGTCCACTCTCCGCGCTTGCTGATGATGCGAACGCACGAGGCCGGGGGCAGGTTCGTGAGCGTGGGTGATTGATCCGCCGGAGCGTCGAGGAGGGCGACCGGCTTGGCGCTGATGACCACACCATCATTGCGCTGAGCCCAGGCCGGCTCGGAAATCAGCGCCGCCGCCGCAAGCGCTCCGCCGATCACGACCAGCACCACCCCGACAACCACGCCAAGGCCTCCGCGCCGGAAGACCAGCAGCCCCACCGCGAGAAACGCGCCGAACCAAAAAAGCACGCTGCCCACTGTGATGACCGTGACGAAAGGCACATACTGGCTGACCTTGTCGAAGATGCTTTCCTTCCCGACCGGCAAACCTTGCGAACGCTCGATCTCGGACAGCGCAATCTTCGCATCGCTCATGCGAGGGTCGAGGAGGAGAGCGCGACGGAAGTTCAGCGCGGCAGCCGGGCGATTGCCCGCCTTCATCTCCGCCATGGCGAGATTGTAGTACAGACCAGAGCTTGGCAGCGTTGCCACCGCCGTCTCATAGCCGCGAGCCGCAGCCTGGTAATCGCCCCTGGCATAAGCCGCCGCCGCATCCTCGGCCGGACCAGCCTGCACGCGGCTGGCGAGCGTTGCCGCCGCGAGAGCGACCAATAGGAGTGTGTTAAGCCTGCGCATCGAATTTCTTGAGTTGCTGGATGTAGGTATGGCGGATCTCGCGATCAAGCGAGACGCCATGCCCCGCCGCGTACCGGGCCTCATCGGCCTGATCCAGCAGGGAGTAAATAGCTGTGCGAATTTCCGAAGAAACCCGGCTCGACTCGAGCATGTCACGGGTGCTGCCCATGCCGCCGGCCACGGCGAGGCGGCCGTTGACGAAATCCGCCGCGAGGGCAAAGAATTCCTCTGCGGATTTATTGGGATCTTCCGCGGAATGAAGGATGCGGCGAACCTCCCGCAGCCGAGCCGCGCGCTGCGAGGCCTCGGAGCTGGCAGCCGCTCTCAGGATACCGAGACTGAGGAGGGCGAGCAGAGCGAGCGCCACCAAGCCATTCACTCCAAGGAAGGCCGGATTGGTCAGCGTGGGCTGAAAATTCTCCCGGCGGAAGCTCGTGACAAGATCCGAGGTCTTTGCGGTCGGCACCGTAGCCGCAGGAGTCGGGGCGGCCGCCTGAGGTGTCGGAGTGGCGGATACCTGCGCCGTGGCGGTCGTCGGCGCGGCGGCGGCGGAACCCTTGGCGACCACCGCGATCGGCGGGGCCTTGAGCGTCACGTATTTCTCCACCGCCGGGTCGAAGAAGGAAAACTCCGGCGAGGGCGTAAGGGTCGCGTCGCTGCGGGCCACGATCGTGTACTCAAAGACCTTCTCGCCATTGTAGCCGATGGGATCCGACGCGCTCGGGGTGAATTTCTCATTCGGAGGGTAGCTGCGCCAGTTCTCGGCGTCGACGAGCGTCGGCGCGGTGATCGCGTTGAAATTTCCCCGGCCCGCCACCTTCACCGAAAGCGTGACCGGCTCACCGGCATCGACCTTTTTCGGAGTCGCTTTGGCGTCCAGTGAGAACTGGCCGATCGCTCCGGAGAAGTCCTCGGGACGGTTCTCCTTGGGCAGCGGCTTGATGTCGATCCTGGAGGGCTTCGTGGAGACGGTCATTTCACGGGCCGTCGTGCCAAAGCCCTGACCGCCGAAGAATCCGCTGAAAAAGTCATCCTGCGAACTGCCCCGAGCGGGGACCTGAATGCGTCCCATGATCTTCGCCGGCGGGATTTCCAGCGGGCCGGACTTCACCGCAGTGATGGCTGTCTGGAAGATCACGACATTGTAGGGGACTCCGTTGATCTCCTGCTCGCGCTGGGTCGGCTTGGAGAAGTCCATCACGGTAAACCCATCGCCGCCAAAATCCGGTTGGTTGATGAGCTGCGTGGGGTAATTGGCATTGAAGTAAAAGCGAATTTCCACCGGGATCACCTCGCCGACATAGGCCGAGGTCTTCGGTATGATCAGGTCTCCGTAGGCCACCTCGGCTTCGTCATCGGGAGGCGGCGACTGCCCCTGGGACGGCTGGCTCTGCTGAGTTTGCGGAGCGGGCATTCCCTGCTGGTTCATAAACTGGGTGAGCGCCTGCATCTGAGCCTGCATCTGGGCCTGAAGGGAACGCGCCCGGGCCGATTGCCCCGGCTGCACCGGCACACCCGGCATGACCGGGACGCCGCCGGAGTTGTTCCCCACCCTGAGGGTGAGCTGGGCGGTCTTGTAGCGCTGGCCATTGATCAGCACCTCGATGGGCGGGATGTTGAAATCCCCCGTTCGCATCGGGGTGATGAGATAGGTGTAGATCGAGGAAACCGTCTTCTGAAAGTTGATGATGTTGATCTGCTCGCTGCGGCCCGCGAAGTCGATCCGGAGACCGTCGACCTTCACCTGGGCAGGCACGCGGGCGCCGGTCGCGCCGGTGACCGAGATGTTCAACTGCACGGCCTGGCCGACGGCGGTGACCTCCTGCGACAGGTCGGCGGAAACCTTCTGGGCGTAGCCGGAGGCCGCCATCAGAAAAGCAGCCCCCAAGGCGATCGCGCCAGACCTCATCCGTTTCTTGGTTAGCGTATGCATTACCAGTCCTTCACCGTATCTTCTGTTTGCTGTCGTTGCATCAATTTCACACGCTCCTCGTCGGAGCGCAGGGAGTTTAGCAGGCTGCGCGCCTGGGCGGCAGACATTTCCCCGTCCTTTTCCTCGCCTTCCCCAGCGGCGGCGCCCTGGGCTTCCTGGCCCTGCGACTGCTGCTGATCCTGCTGATCTCCGGCGGATTTCAGCTCTCCCTGCTTCTTGTCACCGGGCGTCGGCTGGGGAGCGGGCTGGTTTTGATCCTGCTTCTGGTCCTGCTGGCCGCCCTGGTCGGGATTCTGCCCCTGCTGCGGCTGGTCCTTCTGCTCCTGCCCCTTGTCACCGGACTGGCTTTGTTGATCCTTCTGTTGATCTTTCTTTTGCTCGTCCTGCTTTTGGTCGCCCTTGGACTGCTGGTCCTGCTGCTGGTCCTTTTTATCCCCGCCCTGCTGGTCCTTCTTGTCCTGGTCGCCGGACTTGCCGTTCTGGTCCTGGTCCTTCTTTTGATCCTGAGAGTTCTGGCCCTGCCCCTGCTGCTTTTGCTGGTCGGGCTTTTGCTCCTGCTTGTCGTCCTTTTTCTGATCCTGGTTTTGCTGCTGCTGGTTTTGCTGATCCTTCTGCTGTTGGTCCTTATTCTGGTCTTTTTGCTGCTGATTCTGCTGCTGATCCTTCTGGTCCTTCTTCTGATCGTTCTTCTGCTGGTCCTGCTTTTGCTTCTCCTGCTTCTCGAGGTCCTCGAGCATCTTTTTCACGATCTCGCGGTTTTCCTCGGCCTGCTTGTCCTTGGGATCGACCTTGAGCGCCTCGGTGTAGTGCTGGATGGCGTTTTTCCAATCGGCCTTCTTCTCCTCGTTTCCCTTGGCAGCCTCGCCTCGCCGCACGAGGGAGTTGCCGAGGTTGTAGAGGGCCTCCTCGCGGAGCTTGCCGTCCTCGGCGAGGATGGCCTTGGTGAAATGCTCCACCGCCTTGCCGTAGTCGCCCATCTTGTAAGCGGCGGCGCCAGCGTTGTACTGGAGCTTTACGGAATCCGGGCTTGCCTTGAGCCGCTCGGAAAACTCCTGCATCGCCTTGTCGTAGTTTCCGGCCTGATAATCTCCCAGGGCATCGGCCCGGGCCGAAGGAGACAGGAGCACGATGGCGAGAGCCGCGAGAGCCGGGCGCGAGATGCGCGCGGTGCGGCGACGGTCTCCCACGAGCAGCCAGAGAATCACAAGCCCGAGGGCAAACCCGAGAGGCCACTGGTAGCGCTCGATCGGCTGGCGCGAGGTGGAGGTCAGCGAGTCGGCCTCCTCCATCGGAAGGATGCCCTTTTCAAAGATGGCGCGAGCCGCATCGGGGCCGAGCGGCTGGTAGAATCCCCCGCCCGCCGCGGCGATCTCTTTCAGGCGATTTTCATCGAGGCGGCTTTGCACCGGCTTGCCCGCCTGGTCGCGGACGAAATCCGATCCCCCGCCCTCCGCGGGAATGGGAATGAGCGATCCCTCGGAGGAGCCAATACCCACCGTGAAAATGCGCACGCCCTGCTCGGCAGCCTTCTTTGCCGCGGCAATGCCATCGGCATCGAGTTCCTCGCCATCGGTGAGGATGACAAGGGCGCGGGTCTTGCCCTCACCCTTGCCAAAAGCCTCGTCGGCGGTGCGAATGGCGGCGGCTATATTGGTGCCGCCTTTCGGGATCACGCTGGTGTCGAGTTCATCGAGGGCCTGGAGCACGGCGGACTGGTCGAGCGTCAGCGGGGCCTGGAGAAACGAACTGCCGGCGAAGGCGACCAGGCCGATGCGATCCCCGGAAGCCAGTCGCATCAAATCCTGCGCGAGCAGCTTGGCCCGGGCCAGCCGGGTCGGCGGCACATCGGTGGCGAGCATGCTCCGCGAGGTATCCACGGCGATGATGATGTCGCGGCCGCGATGCTTGACCTCATTCTCGATGAAGCCCATCTGCGGACGGGCCAGGGCAACGGACATGAGAATGACGGCGGCGAGCACGAGGATCGCGCGAAAGATGCGGCGGCCGATGCTGACGCCATTGGCCAGCTCGGCCTTGAGGCGCGGCGCGACCAGGCGGGAAATAAGGGCATCACCCCGCCGCTGCGACCAGATGTAAAGGATCGCGAAGGCAGGCGCTGCCAGGATGCCGAGCAGCCACCCGGGCTGGGCAAAGGTCAGGGAAGACGTCTCCATACGGTTTGGGAAAGGATGATTTCGAGACTGAGGAAGCCGAACCCGGCAATGAGGAACCACGCAAAGAGATCGCGGTAGTCGGCGGTCTTGGAGACCTCGACCTTGGTTTTTTCCATGGTGTCGATTTCGTTGAAGGTCTTCTTCAGCGAGGCGGTGTCGGCCGCGGGGAAGTACTTGCCCTTGGTGATCCTGGCGATCTCCTTGAGCGTGTCTTCGTTGAACTCCATCGGCACCATCTGGTACTGGGTGCGCCCAAAGGGATCGGTGAACGGGAACGGCACTGTCGGCTGCTGCGATCCGGCGCCGATGGTGTAGATACGGATGCCGAGAGCCTTGGCCGCCTCCGCCGCCGTGAGCGGGGTGATGCGACCGGCGTTGTTGTCGCCATCGCTCAGGAGCACGATGAGCTTCGTCTTGGCTTCCTTGTCCTTGAGACGGTTGGCCGCCGCGGCGGTGGCGGAGCCGATGGCGGTGCCATCCTCCACCATGCCGATGCGGATGCGGTCGAGATTCTGGATGAGCCAGTCGTGATCCAGCGTCAGCGGGCTCACGAGATACGGCTTGCCTGCGAAGGCGATGATGCCGATCCGGTCATTGGGGCGCTGGCGTATGAACTGCTCCGTCACCTGCTTGACCGCCTCGATGCGGTTGGCGCGCTCGTTGCCGATGGTATAGTCCTCCGCGAGCATGGAGCGCGACACGTCGAGCACGAGCATGATGTCGACGCCGCTGGCCTGCACGCGGGTGAGCGTGCGTCCCAGCTGGGGACGGGCCAGAGCCACGATCATGCAGGCGACCGCGAGGTAGGCGATCATGTTGAGGAAGGCTCCGGCGCGCGACCTGCGGCGCTTGCCGATGGCGGCAAGGGCGCTCGTGCTGGAAAAGGTGATGCCCGGGGAGCCCCCGACGCGCCCCTTGAGGATGGCGAGAACGGGTATGAGCAGCAGAAGCAGCAGGACCCAGGGATGTGCGAAACTGAAACCGAACGGTGTGCTGTCCATTACTTGGCCGAAGCTCCTGCTTGCTCTCCGTTCACCACGCGCTCGGCGATATTGAGCAGTTGCGTGATCTCCTCCACTCCCGCCGTCTGACGGGCAAACTTCAACAAGTCAACCGACTCGAGGAACTCCGAGATGGCCGCCTTTTCATTGGCGCTGAAAACCGCGTTGGTGCGTATGACATCGAGGAACTCCACCGAAGTGCGGGTCACCGCATCCACGCCATACTGGTCGCGGATGTAGGTGCGCAGCGCATCGGAGACCTTTACGCCAAACTCGTAGGCATCAGCCTCCGCGCCCTTCGCACGAAACGCCGCGATGGCATTGAGCGCGCGTTGCTTCGCGGTGAGGATGCGCGGACCCGGCTTGCGGCGCAGGAACCACACGGCAACGCCGAGGAGAATGAGCAGGAGCACGCCGGCCCCGATCACACCCCAGACGGGATAAGGAAATATCCATACCGGACCGGCGATATCATGAATCGGCGCTGGCGTGGCAGCGGCGGCTGGTTGTGTCGGCATCATGCTGCCTGCCTCCTTTCACGCTGCTCGAAGAAGCTGCGCAGCGGGATCAGGTAATCCTCATTGGTCACGAGCGGCACCTGGTCGATGCCGCGCGATCCGAGAAGCTTCTTGAGATCCTTGCGACGACGCTCCTCGGCGGCGGCATAGGCATTGCGAGTCTCGCGGCTGGAGGTGTCGATTTCGATCAAGTCTCCGGTCTCCGCATCCTCGAGGGTGACGAGCCCGATGTCGGGAAGCGTCTCCTCACCGGGATCGACCACCGGCATCGCCACAAGGTCATGACGACGGCTGGCAGCGGTAAGGGGCTTGGAATAATCTGGCGCTATGAAGTCCGAAATCATGAAGACAACAGCCCGGCGCGAGACCACCTTGTTCAGATAATCGAGGGCGACCGAAATATTGGTCCCCGTGCCCTTGGGCTCAAAGTACAGCATCTCGCGGATGAGGCGGAGCGTGTGCAGGCGGCCTTTCTTGGGCGGAATGAAAAGCTCCACGTGATCGGAGAAAAGGATCAGGCCGACCTTGTCGTTGTTGTTGATGGCGCTGAAGGCGAGGATCGCCGCGACCTCCGCAGCCAGCTCCCGCTTGCTGAGTTCCACGCTGCCGAAGCTGCCCGACGCGCTCACGTCGACCAGCAGCATCACGGTCATCTCGCGCTCCTCGGTGAATTTCTTCACGTAGGGCGCGTTCATGCGAGCCGTGACGTTCCAGTCGATGGAGCGAATCTCGTCGCCGGGCGCGTACTCGCGAACTTCCTCGAAGTTCATGCCGCGTCCCTTGAACACACTGTGGTATTGGCCGGCGAACGAGGAGTTCACCAGCCGCCGCGTACGCAATTCGATGCGGCGAATCTTTTTCAGAATCTCTTTGGGGTCTCTTTTCATGGCAGGGGTTCAGACCGGGGAGCACGGGCCGCGCGCTCCCCCATTACCATTACAGGCGCAATAATCCTTGAAACGATCAGGGCACCGGCAGACCGGCGAAGATCTTCTCCACGATCACCTCGCTGGTGATCGACTCAGCCTCCGCCTCGTAGCTGACACCGATACGGTGACGCAGCACATCGAGGCCGATGTTTTTCACGTCCTGCGGCGTGACATAACCACGCCCGGCGATGAACGCCTGGGCCTTGGCGGCGAGGGTGAGGAAGATGGTGGCGCGCGGCGAGGCTCCGTAGCGGATCAAGCCATCGAGCTTGAGCTTGTAGGCAGCCGGGTCGCGGCTCGCCCAGACCACGTCGACGATATAGTCCTTCACCCGGTCATCGACATAGATGGAGTTCACCACGCTGCGGGCGTGAATGATCTCCTCCGGCGTGACGACGGGATTCACATGGAGCTGCGGAGCAGAGGTCGCCATGGCATCGAGGATGGATCGCTCCTCGTCGCGGGTCGGATAGCCCACGTTGACCTTGAGCATGAAGCGGTCGAGCTGGGCTTCCGGCAGCTGATAGGTACCCTCCTGCTCGATCGGGTTCTGCGTCGCAAGGACGAGAAACGGATCAGGCAAAGGATAGGTGGAATCGCCGATCGTCACCTGCCGCTCCTGCATGGCCTCGAGCAAGGCGCTCTGCACCTTGGCTGGAGCGCGGTTGATTTCGTCCGCGAGAATGAGGTTGGAGAAAACGGGACCGAGCTTCGTGGTAAACTCGCCGTCACGCGGATTGTAGATCAGCGTACCAATGAGGTCCGCGGGCAGAAGGTCCGGCGTGAACTGGATGCGCTGAAAGCCGGTGTGAATGCACGATGCAAGAGTGCGCACCGTGAGAGTCTTCGCCAAACCGGGCACGCCCTCGAGGAGCACGTGTCCATTGCAAAGGAGACCCGTCACCAAACGATGTACGAGCTTCTTCTGACCGACGACGACTTTGCTAACTTCCGCGAGGAGAGGTTCCACCCACTGGCGGGCTTCCTGGATCTGGCTGTTTTGTTGCGATGCGAGGACACTCATGGGAGATGAATAAGAATCACAATGTATTTACATCCTGAGACATCAGGATGTGCACAGCGTTCAAAATTGCGTGCGACTATTCTTTCACCAAGGCCGGGCCGACATCGTAGGTATCTCCCACGTTGACAGCGTCGTAACGGGCCTTGTCGAGCCAGACATTGAAAATCTTCTTGGTGCCGTCCTTCTGGGGCACCTCGACGGTGAGGATGAAGTCGCCGTCCTTGTGCCGGGCATTGATCTTGCCATCGCGACCGAGAACGATCTGTTCCTCCGGAGCAGGATTAAACTCCTTTTTGATGATTTTCCCGGACATTCGGGCCTCTGCGAGTCCTCGTCCGCTCTGCAGGACGGCAATGATGACGAACAGAAAGACAGCGACACCGATGGCCACCGCAGTGATAATGACACGCGCGGGGAGCTTCGGCTTGACGGTACGAGGGTCAGCCATGCGCTCCACCCTAGGGTAAATGGCCCCAGGATAGAATCAAAAAGTCACACTCTGCGGATCAAGCCGCAGTCTTGTCCTTGATCCACTGAATGAAGGCGTCGAGGCCCTCGACAAAGAACCCCTGGTGGGCTCCGAGCACCTTGCCATCCGGCGAGAGCAAGATCATGGTCGGCACCGCGCCATTCACGCCGAACTTTTCGTCCAGTTGAAGGTTCTGCTGCTTGAGAGCCGTATTCTGCGGCTTGCGCATCGGGAAATCGACCTTCATGAGGACAAGGTTGTCCTTGGCAAAGTCCTGAAACTTCTTGGTCGAGAAGATCTGCTTGTTCATCTGGATGCAAGGGGGGCACCAGTCGGAGCCGGTGAACTCAAGCAGCATCGGCTTGTTGGTCTTCTTCGACAACGCACTGGCCTGGGCAAAGTCCTCGATCCAGCCACCCTCCTCGGCCGCTGCGGCGCTGGGAGCAAGACAAAGGGCGGAAAGTACAAAGGCGCCACAGAGGAGGAAGAGAGCTTTTTTCATAAACTTAATAATGCAACGTATGCAGTCTCCGCACGGATGCAACTCCCGGTCTGTTATCCCAAAGCTGCGCGCACCGCATCGACGATCTCCTGCGCGTAGGGCTCGGCATTGAGCGTGTTTTTGGTGAGGCTGATCGCCAGCCTGCTCTCGATATCGGCGAAGCCCTTGGCCCCGCCGTGCCCGCCGTGGCCAAAGGATCGGATCGATTGGCCCGCCGTTCCCGTGATCGTTTCGGCGTGATAGCCCAGGCCGAAAGCGGTTTCCACCTCGGGAGCGAGCCGGGGCGAATGCTTGGTGACCACGTGATCCAGGGCCGTGTCACTCAACAGTTGCACGCCGTCCACGCCGCCCGGCAAAAGAGCCGCATAGTGACGGGCGACCGCCCGCGCCGTAGCCAGACCGCTCGAGGCTGGCATACATGCCCGCTGGGCGTCGGGGTGATTCATCATCTTCGCCAGCGGCAGGAGCCAGATGGGGATGGATCGTGGTGCATCCGGGTCCGGCACATCCACCGGCCCGCCCTCCTCCTCGAGCAGAGCGATCGGGAGCGTCCATGGCCGAGCGTGGCCGATGAAGAGTTCCGACAGACCCAGCGGCTCACAGATCTCCCTCTGCAGCAGGGTCGGGAAAT
>Ga0209935_1001135_pt1 | contig 47248 bp, 37 predicted proteins | sample ThiBio_1000_plan_2_FD_183958 | JGI IMG/M metagenome (GOLD analysis project Ga0209935, IMG submission 183958) | Wastewater bioreactor microbial communities from Cape Town, South Africa - Thiocy_cont_1000_plan (SPAdes) | ecosystem: Engineered > Bioreactor > Thiocyanate-remediating >... | reverse complement strand
GATGGATCGAATTCACCCGGATGCGGTCCGGGGCATAGAGCAGCGCATCGGTCTTGGTCATCAGCCGCACCGCCCCCTTGGAGGCATGATAGGGCGGCACGTCCGGAGCGCCGACCAGGCCATAGATGGAAGACAGATTTATGATGCTGCCGCCCCCCGCCTTGCGCATCGGCGCGATGGCATGCTTGGTGCCGAAAAACACGCCCTTGACGTTGATCGCCTGGACGAAATCCCATTCCGCTTCGGTCAGTTCATGGGTCGGCTTGCTTGCCCCGGCGACCCCGGCATTGTTCACCAGGATGTCGAGATGGCCGAATCTTTCCACCACTTCGCGGAATGCGCGTGCGACCTGCGCCTCGCTCGAAACATCGCAATGCCAATAACTTGCGGCCAGACCCAGGTCCTGCAGCTGCTGCAGGAACCTGCCGCCCTGTTCGTCCAGCACATCCAGCACGGCGACCCTGGCGCCTTCTTCCGCCATGCGCAGCACAGTGGCACGCCCCAGTCCCAGCGCCCCGCCCGTCACAATCGCAACCTTGCCCGCCAGCCTGTTCATTTGCCGCCTCGCCTGTCTCTCGCTGACAGCATGAGCCGATCGGGGTCCCGCGCTCCTTGATTCCCGTCAATCCACCGCCCAGCGCCTGCATCAGGTTGCGCGGCGTATGGCAATCGCCGCAATGGGCAATCGCCTCGGCCAGATAGGCGCTGCGATTCCATTCCGGGCTGCGATCGGGATGTGGCATGAAACGCCTGGCGTTATTGGTCACGATCCCTTTGAGCATGGCTTCGTCTAATTCCGTACTGTCGGCGAGCTCGCCAAGCTGTATGCGCGATCGTTTCTGATCTTCGCCACCTCGGCGGGCGTGATGGTGGGGGCCGCGGCCCCAAAGCGTGCCGTGACGCAGGGTCATGACGCCAACATGACAATTTTCAAACGCTGATCGCTTCCGATGCCGCCCCGCAAGACTGCCGGCCTATCGCCACGGAAAATGGCCGACGGCCTGACGCGGGCGCTGGCACGCGAACTTGGCAGGCGGCGCATCACTGTAAACAGCATCGCCCCCGGGCTATGTCGCGACCGAGATGTCCTCAACGCTTAAGCCTTCGCAGTTGGCAAAGATCGTCAATCGCACACCGCTGGGACGGCTCGCCACCGAATCCGACATTGTTGCGGTTGCCCGCTTTCTGCTGGGTGACGGCGCGGCGATGATCACCGGGCAAACGATCCTGGTTGACGGCGGCGTCAGCTGCTGACGGCCACTACGTCAATTTTTCTTCCCACGATGATCTTCGCTCACCAGAACTTGTGTCCGGTCTTCGGGCGCTTCCTGCCAGCCGCCGCCCAACGCCTCAAACAGGTGCACCGCCGCCTCGCGATTGGCCAACGCTACCTGGACGAGCTGATCCTGGGCCAAGAACAGCGCCTGCTGCGCGAACAGCACGTTCAAAAGGTCGGCGGCGCCCTGGCGATACTGAAGCTGGGATATCTGGAAGGCTTCCTGCGCCGCCGCGATCACATTGTGCAGATGTCCTTCCGATCGCCGTGTGTTGGCATATTGCGTCAGGGCGTATTCCACATCGGCATAGGCGTTCAGCACCTTGGACTGATAGTTCGCAAGGGCCTCGCGTTGCAGGCCCTCCGCCAGGTCGCGCTGGCCGGCCAGGCGGCCACCATCGAAAATCGTCTGCAGAAGATCGGCGCCATAGCTGAGACCGGTGTTGGAGCCGTTCAGCAGCGCGCCGACGGCCGTGCTGGCAAAACCACCGGCGCTGGACAGCGAAATCTGCGGCAGGAAGGCGGCGCGCGCCGCGTCCAGGTTGGCATGGGCGGCGGCCAAATCCGCTTCGCCGCCGGCGACGTCGGGACGGCGCAGCAGCAGGTCCGACGGCAGGCCGGGCCCGACGTCCGGCGCAGTGATGCCGTCCAGCGTCTTGCCGGTGATGTCGAAATCCTCCGGGGCGCGGCCCAGCAGCACCGCCAGCGCGAACAGAGCCTGCTTTTCCTGCGTCTCCAGGTTGGGAAGCTGCGCCTGGACCGACTCAAGCTGGGTGTTTTCGCGAACCAGGTCCAAGCGCGAGATCGCGCCCGCCTTCACCTTGAGCTTGATGACCTGCAGGATGTCGTTGATGGCGTCGATCTGCTGGTGCTGGATGGCGATGCGGCTGCGCAGCGCCAGCACCTCCAGATAGCGCGACGCGACATTGGCGGTGACGGTCATCGCCACCGCCTGCTGGGCGAAGCGCGCCGACTTCAACTGTTCCTGGGCCGCGCGCAAATTGTTGCGCGCCAAGCCCCAGATATCCAGTTCATAGGTCGCGTTGAAACCCAGCCCGAAGGTCTGGCCCGACAGATATTGGCGGCATGCCTGTCCGCTGCACTGGTTGCCGCTGTGCTGGGCCTGGGCATCGATGGTGGGAAACAGCGCGCTACGCTGGACGGTGGCCTGGGCCTCGGCCTGCATCACGCGGGCGGCGGCGGCGGCTATGTCGCGGTTGTTGGCCTGGGCTTCGGTTACGAGTTGGGTCATGGCCGGATCGCCAAAACCGGCCCACCAACTGGTTTCCGGCCACACCGGCGCCGATGCCGGGACCGGCGCCGTAAATCCATTAGGCACCAGTGAGGGCGACAGCGCCTGTGGCACCTGGGTGGTGCAGCCGGCCAGAAGCACGGCCAACAACGCTGCCAGGGATGTCCTATTCATAGCGCAACGCATGAATGGGGTTGGCGCGGGCGACCCGCCAAGCATGGGTGAATATGGTGGCCCACGCGATCGACAATGCGACTAGGCCGGCGGCGATGAAGTAGACCGGGCTGAGAGCAACGCGGTAGGCAAAGCCCTGCAGCCAGCCATGCAGGTAATACCAGGCGACCGGCCAGGCTATCGCGTTGGCAACCATGACCGGTATGGAAAATTGCCACAGCAACAGAAGAACAAGTTCGCGCGTGCGGGCGCCGAACACCTTTCGAATGCCGATCTCCTTGGTCCGCCGGCTGGCGGTGAAAGCGGCAAGGCCGAACAGCCCCAGGCAGGCAATCGCTATGGCGACGGCGACAAAGACGCCGAACATCGTGCCCTGTCTTTGGTCGCTTTTATAGAGTGCGTCGAAGCTTTCATCCAGAAAGTGACGCTGGACCGCGGCGATCGGCGAGAACGCACGCCAGCTCTTGTCGATGAAGGCCAGTGTCTCCGGGATGGTGCCGGGGCGCAGGCGCAGGGCCAGGTTCAGTGTCATGTTCGGGTCATAGTCGAATATCACCGGGCGCATCAATTCCCGCGCGCCGTGGAAGTTGGCATCCGCCAGTACACCCACGATATGGACGTGGTTCTGGAACATGATCACGGTCTTGCCCACCGCCTGCTGCGGCGCGAAGCCCAGCCTCGCCGCGGCGGACTCGTTGACAAGAATGTTGCGTCCCTCGTTCTGGGGCGTGTGGTTGTAATGACCGCCCGCAAAAGCCGCCTGAACGTCCATGCGGTCATTGGTGCGCGCATCCGACAAAAGACGGCCGGCGACAAGGCGCATCCCCAGAACCTTGGGATAATCGGGACTGATCTCAATCCTGTTGATCAGGATATTCTCCGACCGGCCCGGCACCCGGACGACAGCATTGGACTGGCCGTTGTCGAACGGCATATAGCTGGCCATCCCGATGTCGACGATACCGGGATTGGCGCGCAGGGTCTGCACAAAACTGCTGCGCCCGTCGGCAGTCACGCGCCCGCCGCCGCCGACAATCAGGATATTGTCGCGGCTGAATCCCAGGCCGATGTTGCGCGCATAGCTGATCTGGCTGAACACCACCAGTGCGGAGATACCAAGACCGATCGACACGGAAAACTGCAGAACGACAAGAACACTGCGCAGCCGCCCCGACCCCGCCTGGCCGGCGCTGTTGGCGCGCAGCACCGCTGCCGGCCGGAAGCCGGAAAGCACAAGCGCCGGATAAATGCCGCCGACAAGGCCCGCAGCAAGTGTAATGACCAGGAAGAGCGGCAGCAGCGTCCAGTCGGCAAGATAATGGAATGCGATGGGACGTTGAAGAAAGTTGTCGAATGCCGGCAACAGCACTTCCACCAGTGCCAGGGCCAGAAGCAGGGCCAACATTGCCATCAGCACCGCCTCGCCCAGGAATTGCACGACAAGTTGCGCCCGGCGCGCGCCCAGCGTCTTGCGCAGGGCGATCTCGCGGGCGCGCAGCATCGCCCGCGCCGTCGCCAGGTTCATGAAATTGAAGCTGGCCACCAGAAGGATCAGCGCGCCGATGGCGGCGACGCCATACACCGTGGTCCAGCTTCCAGGTGGCGTCAGATTCAGCGTCCAGCGGCCGGAATCGAGATGGACGCGGGTAAATCGCGTCAGGTGCAGCTTGTAGATCTGACTACCGCTGAGCGGTATGCCGAACTGATGAAGCTGCCCGGTCATCGCCTTGTCGAACAGCGCGGAAGATTTGTCCACAACGCTCTGGGGATCGGTGCCGGGCGCCAATACAAGATAGCCGTATCCGTTGTTCGAAAGCCAATCCCGTTTTTGGCTCTGCGAATAGCGGTCAGCCATCGATGTCGTCGGCACGAACACATCGCCCACAAGCTGCGAATTGTGGGGTATGTCGCGGACCACGCCGGTGACCTTCAGGCTCACGATTTCGGATTTGCAGGCCAGGTCGCTGCCGTCGCAGCCGCCGCGGCCGGTGGTGATGATCTTGCCGATGGGATCGGTGTCGCCGAAATATTTCCGCGCATAGGCCTGCGAGATCACGGCGGCTTCAGGCTGGCGGAAGACGCTACCCGGGGTGCCGACGACAAGCTGGAGCTTGATGACGTCGAAGAAATTGGGATCGACGACATCGACCTGCTCGACGAACTGGCGGTCGCCGATCGTCAACGTCATGCCTTCCTGCTGGAGTCGTGTCGCGTTCATGATGCCGGGTATTTCGTCCTTCATCGCCGGCGGGGTTGGATAGGGCACCATCGCGAACGGCATCGGCGCGCGCCCGGGCGGCAGAATGGTCAGTTCCATCCGGTACAGGCTCTGCGTGTCCGGCAGCCAGGTGTCGTAGGACAGCTCGTCGCGCACGAACAGGATGATCAGGATCGCGCAGGCCAAGCCCACCGCCAGCCCGGCGATGTTGATGAAGCTGTACAGCTTGTGCCGGGCGATATTGCGCAGCGCAGTGACGAGGTAGTTGTGGAACATGCCCCCTCCTATTCGTAGCGCAGGGCGTGAACGGGATTGGCCCGGGCGACCCGCCAGGCGTGGGTGAAGATGGTGGCCCAGGCGAGCAACAGGGCGGCCAGGCCCACGCCCGCGAAAATCATGGGATTCATGCTGACACGATAGGCGAAGCCCTGCAGCCAGCCATGCAGGTAATACCAGGCGATCGGCCAGGCGATCAGGTTGGCCAGCAGCACGGGGATCGAGAACTGCCACAAGAGCAACACCACCACATCGCGCGTGCGCGCGCCGAAGACCTTGCGAATGCCGATTTCCTTGGTGCGGCGGCTGGCGGTGAAGGCCGCCAGCCCGAACAGGCCAAGGCAAGCGATGAAGATGGCTATGCAGACGAAGATGGCGAATATTTTTCCCTGCCGCTCGTCACCTTGATAAAGCCGTTCATAGCTGTCGTTCAGCAGGGCTCGCCCCAGGGCGACGCCGCGCACGAAGCTGCGCTGGGTGCGGGCGATATAGTCCATCGCCTCCTGCATGTGGCCGGGCGCGACGCGGATGACAATGTTTTGCATATTGGAGACCTGGTGGACATAGGCGGTCTGAAGCGCCCGGGCCCGTACACCTTCCGTCAGCGTGTCGGCGACCACGCCCACCACCCGCATGTGCGACTTACCGACAATGAACATCTTGCCGACGAGGTCGGCGGGCGAATAGCCCAGCGCCCGCGCTAGCGAGGCGTTGACCAGGAAATTGTGGCCTTCATTCCTGGCCTGGTCGAAGCCGTTATTGCCTTCGTAGAAATTGTCTTCCTCGCGATTTTCCATCAGCACCCGGCCCGCCAGCAACTTGATGTTGAAGAGGCGGAAGTAATCCTGCGACACCGAGATATGGTTGGGCGAGAGGAACTGGGCATCGCCGGGCCGCTGGATCGGCAGCACGGAATTATTGCCATTGAAGGGCATGAAGCTGGTGCGCTCGACGCTGAGGACGCCTGGGCCGCGCCCCAGCGTCTGCACGAAGCTTTTGATTCCGTCCTCGGTCAGGCGCCCGCCCGTACCGGTGAATACGATGTTGTCGCGGCGAAAGCCAAGGTCGAGATTGCGGGCGAACTGGATCTGCTGGAACACCACCAGGGCGCCGATGCCCAGTCCGATCGAGACGGCGAATTGCAGCACCACCAGAGCGGCGCGCAGGCGGCCCGAGCCGCTCTGGCCGGAACTGTTGGCACGCAAGGTGCTGGCGGGGCGGAAACCCGACAGCACCAGGGCGGGATAGATGCCGCTGAGCAGGCCGGCCAGCACGCCGATACCCAGCATCAGCAGCGTCAGCGGCCAGTCCGAGACATAATGGAAGATTAGAGGCCGGCCCATGAAGGTGCCGTAGGACGGCAGCAGCACTTCCGCCAGGGCAACGGCCAGCACCAGAGCGATCAGCGCCATCAGCACGGATTCGCCCAGGAACTGCACGATCAACTGGTCGCGCCGCGCGCCCATGCATTTGCGCAAGGAAATCTCCCGCGCCCGCATGGTGGCCCGCGCCGTCGCCAGATTCATGAAGTTGAAGCAGGCCACCAGCAGGATCATGAGGCCGATCACGCCCATGCCATAGAGCGTAGTCATGCTTCCCGGCGGCTTGAGGCCGCCATTGCGGTCGGTGGTGAGATGCGCGTCGCGGAAGGGCGTCAGTGTGGTTTCCAATATCTGGCTGCCGGGAATCTTCACATTGGTGAAGGCCGAGATATCGACCGACCGGTCATAGATCGGCTTGAGCTTGGCGACGACCCGCGCCGGATCGGCGCCCGGCGCCAGGATGACATAGCCATAGCTGTTGTTGTTGCTGACCCAGTTCTTCTTAGTGTCCTGGTCGATGCGGTCGGCCAGCGAGGTGTTGGGCATCAGGTAATCGAAGTCGAGCTGGGTGTTGTGCGGCAGATCGCGCATCACCCCCGCCACCCTGAGCGTGACCGTGGTGTTGGCACAGGCCGCATCCTGGCAGCCGCCGCGCCCGGTGGTCAGGGTCTTGCCGATGGGATCGGCGTCGCCGAAATACTTCTTCGCGGCGCTCTCGGAGATTACCAGGTTTTCCGGCCGCGACAGGACGGTCCTGGGATCGCCCTTCACCAGCGGCAGCGGGATCACCTGCAGGAAATTGGGATCGACCACGCCGATATTCTGGGAGAATTGTCGGTCACCCGCCGTCAGTGTCATGCCCTCACGCACCAGGCGGGTGGCGGCCGTCACTTCCGGGATCTGGTCGCGCATCGCCATCGCGATGGGGATCGGCGCCTGGGCCGTGACGATGGGATCGGAGCGGCCGGGAACGTGATAAGTGATCTCGACCCGCCACAGATTCTCGCTGCCAGGAATCCATGTGTCATAGGACAGCTCGTCTCGCACAAACAGCGCGATCAGGATCACGCAGCACAGTCCCACTGCCAGCCCGGCGATGTTGATGAAGCTGTACAGCTTGTGCCGGGCGATGTTGCGCAGGGCGATGACGAGATAGTTGGCGAACATGGCGCCCCCTCCGGCGGCGGTTACAGAACCTGGCGGATGCTCTCGGTCACGATGGCACCGTCCAGCAGGTTGACGATGCGGTGGGCATATTCGGCATGGCTGTGGGAGTGAGTGACCATGACGATGGTCGTCCCCTCGTCATTCAGTTGGGTCAGAAGTTGCATCACTTCCTCGCCATTGGCGGTGTCCAGGTTGCCGGTTGGTTCGTCCGCCAGGATCAGCTTGGGCCGGGCCACAACCGCGCGGGCGACGGCCACGCGCTGCTGCTGGCCGCCGGAAAGCTGCGACGGCATGTGGCGGGCCCGGTGCCCGATCTTCATCCGTTCCAGCGCCGCGGCGGCGCGCTTTTTGCGCTCGCCGGACGAAACATCGCCGTGATAGAGCAATGCTAACTCGACATTCTCCTGTACATTCAGCTCATCGATCAGATTGAAGCTCTGGAAAACGAAGCCGATGGCGCTCTTGCGCAGCTCCGACAGCCGCGCTTCGGAATAGCCGGCGATGTTGGTGCCGCCGAACCAGTATTCGCCGGCGCTGGGCGAATCCAGCATGCCCACGATGTTGAGGAAAGTGGACTTGCCGCAGCCCGATGGTCCCATCACCGCCACGAACTCGCCCGCCGCGACCTCAAGGTTGATGTCGCGCAGCGCGGTGGTTTCGACTTCCTCGGTCCGATAGACCTTGGCCAGATGCTTGAAAGAGATCATGATGCGCCCTCGCCCTATTGTTCCATGCCGCGGCCGGCGGTGAATTCCACTCGGTCCATTTTCTGGAATGCCTCATAGCCCGAGACGATCACCTTCTCGCCGGGCTTGAGGCCATCCACCACTTCCACGAATTCCGGATTGCGCCGGCCCAACCGCACATTGCGGCGGATCGCGCTTTTGCCGTCCGGCGTTACCACAAAGACCCAGTTGCCGCCCGTGTCCTGATAGAAGGGACCATTGGGCAGCATCACCGCACGTTGGGCGCCGCCAAGCTCCACCTTCAGGTCCACCGCCTGGCCGACATGGATGCCGGCCGGCGCGGCGCCCTCGAAATAGAAATCGGTCTTGAACGTGCCACTCGTCACCTGCGGATAGACCTTGGCGACGCGGGCCCGATAGTCGCGGCCGTCGATGTTGAACATCGTGTCCTGGCCCGCCGCGACGTGGCCAAGATAGAATTCGTCGACCTGCGCGGTCAGCTTGAACTTGTCCGCGGAATTAACCTGGCCCAATACCGCTCCGATCGCCTTGGACTGGCCGACCTCGGCATCCAGCGCGGTCAGCTGGCCATCCATCGGGGCACGTATGGTCAGCGCCTCCACGCCCGCGTTGGTGATGTCGGTGGCGCGGCCCTCGACCGGGGTGGCTCCGGTCAGCTGTGTGGCGCGCACCTGCTGTTCCACCGCGCGCGAGGCGACCGTGGCCGCCCGCAGCTTGACGTAATATTCGTATTCTTCCTGTTCCTGCTTGTAGGTGCTGGGCGCAATGGCGTTGCCGTCCAGCAATATCTTGTCCCGCGCGAGATCGTTCTTCAGCTTGCTGATCTGGTGCTCGATGTTCAGCAGATCCTGTTGGTATTTGAAGCGCGTTTGCTCGAAGGTCAGCTGCTGGGCCGCCACCTGAAGCTGCAGCGCGGGGTTGGACAGGACAATCAGCGCCTGGCCGCGTTTGACCATGACGCCGTCTTCCACCAGCACCTGCTTGACCGTGCCGCCCTGGTCGGTGGTCAGATAGGCGGTGGTAAAAGGCGCCACCGCCCCGCGCACTGCGATGTAATCCTCAAACGGGCCTTCGCCGACCGTAGCGATGGTGAGTTGGTCGATCGGCGCGCGATAGACCTTGCCGCCCTGTCCTGCCAGCAGCCAGACAGCCCCCGCCGCGGCCAGAATCATTGCGATCCCTGGCAGGGCATAACGCCGCCACAGCGGTTTGGGGGCAATGCGCCGGTCCTGCCCGTCGCTGCCGGAGACAGCCTGCGCGGCCGGTTCGGCTGTGCCCTGAACCAGGGCACGCAGACGGTCAGACAAGGAAGACAAGGTATTCATGACTTCGCTATCGCAAACGGCGTGCCAGAAATTAACCTAGAAATATCAACTGGTTAGAAATCCCGATAGCCAAGCAACTGTCCGCTGGCGTACAGGTAGGCGGACACCTGTCCGGAACCGAACAGTATGGCCATCGACGCGCGCATCCTGGTGGTGGACGACAATGAGGACATTTTGCATGCCGCCCGGCTGCTGCTGAAGCGGCATTTCACCGGCGTGCAGACCCTCAGCGATCCGGTTGAGTTGCCCGCCCTCGTCCGGCGCCATGCCTTCGACGTCCTGCTGCTGGACATGAATTTCGCGCCCGGCGCCGACAGCGGTGCCGAGGGCCTGGCGCGTCTTGGCGAGGTGCTGGCGATCGATCCTTCGGCCGTGGTGGTGCTGGTGACGGCTCACGGCGACATCGACGGGGCGGTGGAGGCGATGAAAAAGGGCGCCGCTGATTTCGTCACCAAGCCGTGGGAAAACGAGCGCCTTGTGGCCACGCTGATGGCGGCACTGAACCTGCGCCGCTCGCGGCTGGAGGCACAGGATCTGCGCCAGCGCAATCGCGGGCTGGCCGCCGCGACCAATACCGAATCCGGCATGATCGGCACTGCCCCCGCCATGCTGCATGTCTTCGACGCCATCCGCCGCACCGCGCCCACAGGCGCCAATGTCCTGATCCTGGGCGAGAACGGCACCGGCAAGGAACTGGCTGCGCGCGAACTGCACCGGCTGTCGCCGCGGGGCGGCGAAGTCTTCCTGCGCGTGGACATGGGATCGCTGTCGCCGCAGCTTTTCGAAAGCGAGTTGTTCGGTCATCGCCGCGGTGCCTTCACCGACGCGCGCAGCGACCGCACGGGCTTCTTTCGCGCCGCCACCGGCGGCACCCTGTTTCTGGACGAGATCGGCAATGTGCCGCTGCACTTGCAAGCCAAGCTGCTCACCGCGCTGGAGCGGCGCGAGGTTGTGCCGGTAGGGGCCGAAACGGCCGAGCCCATCGATATGCGTCTGATCTGCGCCACCAATCTGGACCGCGCCGCCCTGTCCGACGAAAACCGTTTCCGCCAGGATCTGCTCTATCGCATCAACACGGTGGAGATCACCATGCCGCCCTTGCGCGAACGGCGCCAGGACATCCCGCTGCTGCTGGACCATTACGCCGCCTTCTATGCGCAAAAATACAATCTGCCGCCCAAGCGGCTGTCGGCCGATCTGCTTGCCCGGCTCTCGGACTGGTCGTGGCCCGGCAATGTGCGGGCCCTGCGCCACGCGGTGGAACGTGCCGTGATCCTCAGCGAAGGCGGACTTCTGACTGCGGCCGATTTTCCCCTGGCCGATGCCGCACCTCCACCCGCACAGCAGGCCGTTTCGACATTGGACGAGGTCGAAAAAACGGCCATTATCCGCGCACTGGACAAGCACAAGAACAATGTCAGCCGCGCGGCCGAGGCACTGGGCCTGACGCGCGCCTCGCTTTACCGGCGAATGGAGAAATATGGCCTTTAGCGGCTTTTCCGGCGGAATTTTGCTTCGGGTTGCGGGCCTGGTCGCGACCCTTGCGGCGCTGGCCTTCCTTGCGGCGCTGACCCACTGGTACGCCACCATCACGATCTGCGCAGCGGCCGCGCTGGCACAGGCTGTTCTGCTGGCGCGCTATGCCGCGCGCGCCGGCCGCGAGGTCGGACGCTTCCTGGACGCAGTGGCCTATGACGACACCACCACCAGCTTCACTGGACTGGCGCGCAACGCCGGATTGGCCGAACTGGCAGCAGCCATGACGCGTGTTATGGAGCAGTTGCGCCGGAGCCGCGCCGAGCGCGAGGAACAATCGCAATATCTGCAAAACCTGATCTCCCATATTCCCGTCGCCCTGATCACGGTGGATGAGGAAGGCGGCGTGCGGCTGCTCAACCTGGCGGCGCGGCGCCTGTTTGGTACGTCCTGTCCGCGCATTGCCGATTTCGCCCGGCACGGCGCCGGCTTTGCCATCGGGCTGGAGAGCCTCAAGCCCGGCGAAACCTCAATCGTGCCGATGGAACGGCCGGGCGGGGCCCTGCAGCTGAAGGCTGGGGCGACGGATGTGGTGTTGAAAGGCGCGCGCCAGCGCCTGATCTCGCTCCAGAACATTGAAACCGAGCTCAGCGCCAAGGAACTGATGGCGTGGCAGACGGTGATCCGCGTCATGGCGCATGAGGTGATGAACTCGCTCACCCCCATCTCCTCGCTGGCGTCCACCGCCAGGGACAATGTCGCCGATGCTCTTTTGCTTATTGCGCCGGACGATCCCGCGCGCACCGCCCTTGGCGACGCTGCCGAGGCGTTGGAAACGCTGAGCCGCCGCAGCGACGGGCTGCTGCACTTTGTGGAGAATCACCGCCGCCTGACCCGTCGCCTGGCCGCCCAGGTCAGGATCGTGCCGGTGCGCCGGGTGTTCACGCGTATTCACCGCCTGCTGGCCGACGAACTCCAGGCGCGTGATATTGCAATCGCCACCCACGTGGATCCGGAGACCCTGGAAGTCACCGCCGATCCCGATCTTCTGGACCAGGCGCTGATCAACTTGCTGCGAAATGCCATCGAAGCCCTGCGCGACACGCCCGACGCCAGGATCACGCTATCCGCCGCAGCGCAAACTGGCGGACGGGCCTCCATTACCGTGACGGACAATGGTCCGGGGATCGCCGCGGACGAGCGTGAAAAAGTCTTCGTGCCATTCTATACCACCAAGCGTCAGGGCAGCGGCGTGGGCCTGACGCTTGTCCGCCAGATCGCCGCCGTACACGGTGCCACCGTCGCCATTTCCGACACGCCGGGCGGCGGGGCCACGGTGCAGATCACATTTTGCTGAATTGCCTGCTACCTGGAAAGCATCACGCTTGCAGCGATCGGCTTGCCCCATTGTTCACCGCTTCAACCGGTAGGCGATTATGCTGTCGCTGCTGCCGGTATGGAACCCGCCGCTGCCTCCCGCAGCGATCAAGACGTACTGGTGGCCATCCCGGCCCCGGTACGTCATGGGCGTTGCGTGACCGCCCGCGGGGAGCTTGACCTCCCACAGCACCTTTCCGGTTGCCTCATCAATGGCCCGGAAATACTTGTCCTGGGTGGCACCGATGAAGATGAGTCCGCCGCCCGTAACGATCGAGCCGCCGATATTGGGCGTTCCAAGCTGGAAGGGCAAACCAAGCGTCAGGCCAAACGGCCCGCTGTTGGAGGCATTGCCCAGTGTGTGCTGCCAAAGGATGCTGCCCGTCTTCAGATCAACGGATGTCAGGTAGCCATAGGGCGGCCTTTGGCATGGAATTCCCAGCGGCGTCAGGAATCCGTCGAAATGCAGGCCATAGGGCGTACCGGCCATCGCTGCGCCGCGCGTGGGCGGCTTGGGCGCGCCCTTGCTGCGCGGGTCCATTTCAGTGAACAGATGCTCCCTGTCCGCCTGCTGGCGAGAGATCAGCTCGTCATAGTCCGCCATCAGGTTGGAATTGACGATCAGGATGCCCCGTCTTTCATCCAGCGAGACGCTGCCCCAGTCGATGCCACCCAACTCGCCCGGGGTGCGGATGGAGGCCCCGAACTGCAGCGGCGTGAAGATTCCCTCATAGCGGGCGCCCTTGAACTTGATGCGACAGTAGAGCTGGTCGAAGGGCGAAATGCCCCACATATCGGCTTCCGTGAGCTTTGGCCCCGAAAAGTCCGGCATGCCGGTTGAAAAAGGCTGGGTACGGGACCACCGCTCGCCGGGAATGGTCGAGGCAGGCACCGGCTTTTCCTCAACCTTCGTCAGCGGCTTCCCCGTGCGCCTGTCCAGAACAAATATCTGGCCGGTCTTGGTAGCCTGGATCAGCGCGGGGACAGTGCCATGGCCGGTGGGAAAATCCGCCAGCACCGGCTGGGCGGCAAGATCATAGTCCCACAGATCGTGATGCACCGCCTGGAACACCCATTGCACCCTGCCGGTCTCCACATCCAGCGCAACGACCGCGGTCGAGAAGCGGTCGGTCTCGGGCGTGCGGTACTTTCCGTAATAATCCGGACTGCCATTGCCCATGGGCAGATAAACCAGCCCAAGACCATCGTCGCCACTGAAAGGGGGCCAGCTGTTGGGCGTGGACGGCACATAGGTCTGCCCGGGGGCCGGCGGCGTATGCACCTCGGGCCGACCCGGATCAAACGCCCACTTCAGCTGCCCGGTCACCGCGTCATAGCCGCGGATCACCCCAGGCGGCACATTCACGGCCTGATTGTCCACGATAAAGGAGCCGATGACGGCGACGCCCCGCACAATGGCTGGCGGCGAAGTGGGATTGATCCAGCCGCGCGCAAAATGCGACAGCCCCTCCCCCTCGGAGAGATCGACGCTGCCTCTGTTGCCGAAACTTTGGCAGCTCTGCCCGGTTTTCGCATCCAGCGCGATCAGGCGATTGTCGACGGTCCCGACCAGAATACGGGAAGGACATTCACTGACCGGTCCGGGCGCCCGGTAATAGGAGACACCGCGGCAGACGCCGCGGCCGCCGGCCGCCAAGTCAATGGCGGCGTCATGGCGCCATACTTCATGGCCCGTGACCGGATCCAACGCAAACACTGCGGTATGCGCGTCACAGCCATATACCAGGCCGTCCACCATCAAAGGGGTGAGCTCAAGCTGGTGCGCTGAATGCCTGTCCCGCCCCGGGGTGCCGGTGTGATAGACCCAGGCCACCTCCAGCTTGTCGACATTGGCAGGCGTGATCTCGGCCAGCGGAGAATAGCGGCTGGCGTTCTGGGAATTGCCATAGTGGGTCCACTGACCGTCCCCCTGCCGGACCGCAGATGGCGAAGCGGCAGCAAGACGGCCTTCGGAATGACCGGGCATGGACGCATAGATGACAGCAGCCAGCAGCAGGCCGCACAGGGCGACCGCCGCGATCCGCACCCGCGCCAGGTTGCCACGCGACGGCAGAAAAAGCAGCCATATGCCGCCGAGCCCCAGATAAACCAGACGCGGCATCAGCGCCCAGCCGTCCAGTCCGACCTCCCACAGCGACCAGGCAACGGTTCCGATAAACATCAGCCAGTAAAGGATGACCCCGCTATCCCGGCCCTTCAGGACGAGCCATGCGCTGACAAGGATCAAAAGGCCGGCAATGCCGTAATAGAGCGAACCACCCAGCATCGCCAGGTAGACGCCCGGTACCGCCATGGCCAGTCCCGTCGCCATAAGAAGAAATGCGGTCAAGCTGCGCATGTCGTGCCCCTCGATGCCCCGGAGAGATTTGCGCAGAAAATATTACGCCTGTCAGCAGGCGCGGAACGCACACTCTCAATTTCTAAGAGCGGCGGGTGCAGGCCGCCTTTAGTGCGGTGCAGCAAATTGCAATCAATGACGGCGCCCCTTTCGGGTCCACTATTGCCTGTCGAGACGGCTGACGAATTCCTTCACGGCTTCGGGAAGCGCATAGCGGGCCGTCAACCTGGCCGGATCGCCCACCACCTCCTCATAAACGCCTGCCGCCATGCAGCTCGGACAAACCGCAAAGTCCAGATGCGCCGTCTGTGCGACCCGGACAAGGTGAATTCCGCAGTTCGGACAATTGATGGTCAGCACTCTGTAGAACGGGTCCATGACATGCCTCCAATACAATGCCATCTCTATCGATGTGCCGCATTGAACGCGGACAATCCCTTCGAACCCGGGCAGAGTTCCTTTTCAGAAAGGCCGTTCAGTGGCCGGGCCACGGTGTTGAGATTGGCATGCATGTCCCTGGCCTGCTGGTCCATGTAGATAAGGCCGGTTACCAGGTCGCCCGCTGCGGCGCGGCTCTGCAGATATGCCATCGCCCCGACACGGTCATGGGGATCATAGTCGGCGGCCAGCTTGGCCAGCCGCAGGGTCGAACCGTCATGCAGCGCGACCTCTTCGCTGGTTCCGGGTGCATATTCCACGGTAATGGCCTGGCGCGGTTCGATGATGTCCAGCCGGTTTACTGCCTCGTTGTGCGCCCGCACGAAATCGTATGCCTTGGTCGAGCCCGCATGGTTGTTGAAGGCCACACAGGGGCTGACAATATCGATGAAGGCGGGACCGGTATGGCTGATGGCCGCCATGATCAGGGGCACCATCTGATCCTTGTCGCCCGAAAAGCTGCGCCCCACAAAACTTGCGCCCACCATCAGCGCCATGCTGACAAGGTCCAGCGGCGAATCCATGTTGCTGCCGCCGGCCTTGCTGCGTGAGCCCTTGTCGGCGGTGGCGCTGAACTGCCCCTTGGTCAGGCCGTATACGCCATTGTTTTCGGTGATGTAGACCATGTTCACGCCACGGCGGATGCAATGGACGAACTGCCCTAGCCCGATCGATGCGCTGTCGCCGTCCCCAGAAATGCCAAGATAGATCAGATCGCGGTTGGCCAAGTTGGCGCCGGTCAGCACCGACGGCATGCGGCCATGCACGGAATTGAACCCGTGGCTCTGGCCCAGAAGGTAATCCGGTGTTTTGGACGAGCAGCCGATGCCGGACAGCTTGGCCACCCGGTGCGGCTCGATGCTCAGTTCGAAACACGCCTGAATGATGGCAAAGGATATTGAGTCATGGCCGCAACCGGCGCAAAGAGTTGATACTGAGCCCTCATAGTCGCGATGGGTAAAGCCCAGCCGGTTCACCGGAATGGCCGGGTGGCGCAGCCTGGGCTTGGCGATGTAGGTCATTCCGCGGCCTCCCTGGAGCGGACGGCCACGTGCTCAGAGATGGCGGCGATGATGAAGCGGGCGGTGATGGGCGTGCCGTCATAGTGCAGGATCGGGATGAAGCGCGCGGGATCGATGCCGCATTCATTGACCAGTAGTGAGCGCATCTGTGCGTCGCGATTCTGTTCGACCAGGAAGACCTGGTCATGGGCGTTGATGAAATCCACCACCGCGTCGCTGAAGGGAAATGCGCGCAGCCGCATGGTGTCCAGATGGATGCCGTCCGCTTCCAGCGCGGCCAGCGCTTCCTTCATGGCCGGGGTTGTGGAGCCGTAATAGATCACCCCGCAGGCGGTCTCATCGCCGCATGCCTGCACGACGGGCGCAGGAACCAGGGATTTGGCGGCCTCGCATTTGCGCAGCAGTCTTTGCATATTGTCCTGATAGACGGCGCCTTCCTCGCTGTATCGGGCGAAGCGGTCGCGGCTGGTGCCGCGGGTGAAAAATGCGCCTTTGCTCGGATGGGTGCCGGGCAGGGTGCGCCAGGGTATGGCGTCTCCGTCCACATCCAGATAGCGGCCGAACGTCTTTCCCGCGTCCAGATCCCCTGCAGTCATGACCTTGCCGCGGTCGTAAGCGCGGCTGTCGTCCCAGGAAAAGGGCTCGCAGAGCCATTCATTCATGCCGATATCCAGATCCTCCAGCACGAATACCGGTGCCTGCAGCCGCTCGGCCAGGTCGAATGAAAGGGCGCAGAACTCGAACAGCTCCCGGGGGTCTTCCGGCAACAGCAGGATATGCTTGGTGTCGCCGTGGCTGGCATAGGCGCAGATCAGAAGGTCTGCCTGCTGGGTGCGCGTGGGCATGCCGGTGGATGGACCTCCGCGCTGCACATCGATGATGACGGCGGGAATTTCCGCGAAATAGGCCAGGCCCAGGAATTCCTGCATCAGGGAGATGCCGGGGCCGGACGTTGCGGTGAAGGCTCTGGCTCCGTTCCAGCCCGCGCCGATAACGGTGCCGATGGCCGAGATTTCGTCCTCGGACTGCACGATGGCAAACTTGTTGGCGCCCTCTTCGTCCACACGGTATTTCCGGCAGTGCCTGGAAAATGCTTCGGCCACCGACGTCGAAGGCGTGATCGGATACCAGGCGGCGACCGTTGCCCCGCCGTAAACACAGCCAAGGCCGGCGGCATCGTTTCCGCTGACGAAAATGCGGTCGCCGACCGCGTCCGATGCTTCGATTTTCAGTCCACAGGCCGCCTTCAAATTCTGCTTGGCATGGTCATGGCCCATGCGCAGGGCCTGATGGTTCGGCGCTATCAGTGCCTGCTTGCTCCGGTACTGTTCGCCCACCAGCTGCTCCAGAACCGCCAGGTCGATGCCCAGAAGCTGGGCCAGCGCACCGATATAGATGATATTCTTGAAGAGCTGGCGCTGGCGCGGATCCTTGTAGGTGGCGTTGCAGATCTCGGTCAGCGGCATGCGGATGACGTTGATGTCATCGCGGAATTTCGACTGCGGAATCGGCCGGGAGGAATCGTAGAACACGTAGCCGCTGGGATCGATGGAAGCGGTGTCCTTGTCCCAGGTCTGGGGGTTCATCGCCACCATCAGGTCGACGCCACCGCGCCGGCCCAGCCAGCCCGCGCCCGAGATGCGCACTTCATACCATGTCGGCAATCCCTGGATGTTGGAGGGAAAGATGTTGCGCGACGCCACCGGCACGCCCATGCGCAGGATCGCGCGGGCGAACATCTCGTTGGCCGAGGCCGATCCCGAGCCGTTGACATTGGCGAATTTCACGACGAATTCGTTGACTGCGCTTACCGGCTGCATGCGTATCCCGTCCTGGGCGCGTCCAGCAGGAATTTCTTCATGTCCCAAGCGCCGGTGGGGCAGCGTTCGGCACACAGGCCGCAATGCAGGCAAAGATCCTCGTCCTTCACCATGACCCGGCCGGTCTGGAGGGACCCGGAAACGTAAAGGTCCTGGTCCTTGTGCAGGGTGGGCGCGGTCAGGCGCCTGCGCAAATCCCCTTCGTCGCCATTGGTGGTGAAGGTGATGCAGTCCATCGGGCAGATGTCGACACAGGCATCGCATTCGATGCATTTGGGCGTGTCGAAGACCGTCTGCACGTCGCAGTTAAGGCAGCGCTGTGCCTCGGCGAAGGCCTGTTTCAGGTCGAAGCCCAGCTCCACCTCCAGGCGGACGTCCCTCAGGGTCTTTTCGATGGGCGCGTGCGGTACCCTGAAGCGGAGGTCGTTGGAGACGTCGTTGTCATAGCTCCATTCATGGATGCCCATCTTCTGGCTGGACAGATTGACGGTCGGCGGCGGGCGCAAATGCACATCCTTGCCCTGGCACAGAAGATCGATGGAGATCGCGGCATCGTGGCCATGCGCCACTGCCCAGATGATGTTCTTGGGGCCGAACGCCGCATCGCCGCCAAAGAACACCCGCGGATTCGTCGACTGCATGGTGCGTTCGTCCACCTTCGGCATGTCCCACCGGTCGAATTCCACGCCGATATCGCGCTCGATCCAGGGAAAGGCGTTTTCCTGGCCCACAGCCACCAGCACGTCGTCGCATTCCATCACCACGTCCGGCTCGCCCGCCGGTACCAGCTTGCGGCGGCCATCGGCGTCGAATTCGGCCTTCACCTTCTGGAACCGCACGCCGGTCAGCCTGCCACCAGTGTGCAGGAATTCGGCGGGGACCAGGAAATTGTGGATGGGGATGCCTTCATGCATGGCATCCTCTTTCTCCCAGGGCGAGGCTTTCATTTCCGCAAAACCCGAGCGCACGACCACGTCGACTTTTTCGCCGCCCAGCCTGCGCGAGGTGCGACAGCAGTCCATCGCCGTGTTGCCGCCGCCCAGTACGATCACGCGTCTGCCGATGCGGCTGGTGTGCCCGAAGGAAACCGACGACAGCCAGTCGATGCCGATATGGACATGGGCCCTCGCCTCCTCGCGGCCGGGAATATCCAGATCGCGCCCGCGGGGGGCGCCGCAGCCGACAAAGATGGCGTCATAATCCTCCGCCAGGAGGCTCTTGAGCGAACCGACCGTTTGGCCGAGCCTCAACTCCGGCTCAAGATCGAGAACGTAGCCGACCTCCTCATCCAGCACCGTATCCGGCAGGCGGAATTTCGGGATCTGCGTGCGCATCATGCCGCCGGCCCTGGCGTCGCCGTCATACAGAATGACGGTGTAGCCCAGCGGCAGCAGATCGCGCGCCACCGTAAGCGAGGCAGGACCGGCGCCAATCAGCGCGATGCGCTTGCCGTTCTTGTGCGCGGCGGGCGCGGGCATGCGAGAGCGCACATCGTCCTTGTTGTCGGCCGCGGCGCGCTTGAGGCGGCATATGGCCACCGGCTCGGCATGGCCAGTCACTTCTTCCACCCGCCCCCGCCGGCAGGCCGGTTCGCAGGGCCGGTCGCAGGTACGGCCCAGGATCCCGGGAAAGACGTTGGAGTGCCAGTTGACCATGTAGGCGTCGGAATAGCGGCCCGCCGCGATCATGCGGATATATTCGGGCACCGGCGTGTGGGCGGGGCAGGCCCACTGGCAGTCGACGACTTTATGGAAGTAATCGGGATTTGCGATGTCGGTTGGCTTCATGCCGCTGGGCGAAGAACCAGCCCGCGCGCCCGGCATCGGCCGTGCCTGCTCATTGACCTCAACGATACTCATAGCGCTGACGATTTCCCAATGACCTGCCTCTGGTGAGACCAACGTCTGATGGATGTGCTGCCGCTATTGTATTTGGCTATGTGCGCCTTGCTGTCGTCGGTCCCAGTATCTCTTCTTGTTTTCAGGCGGTTCCGGGAAAGACCCGGCCGGTTTCCTCGTTGCCCATACTAGCCAACGCGCTGATAGGATGAAAGTCCAGCAGACGGCGGTCGCGACCGCGAGCACCATGGCGCGAACATTAATACTGAATAAATTCAATGGTTTGTATTGAAACCGGGTTGTCCCCTTCGCAGGCGCGGCGCGCCTTTATTGTGTGGCGCGCGGATCGCGCATCGCCAGCCGCGTGAGCAGATAGTCAACCTCGGCCCTGGTTTCTGCCGAAAAGGCGGGCGCCGGCTTTCGCATCGCCGCCGATGACAGAACACCACGCCGCTTCAGGACATATTTGCGCACTGCCAGTCCCACCCCAGGCTGGTGGTCATAACGCAGCAGCGGCAGATGGGCGTCAAAAAGGTCATGGGCTTCGTCGCGCCTGCCCGCCTTGCTGAGCTTGACCATTTCCACCAGCATGTCCGGAAAGGCATAGCCTGTATTGGCGCCATCCACACCGCGATCCAGCTCAAAATCCAGGAACAGGCCATTGTTGCCGACCAGGATGGAAATCCTGCGCATCGATCCGTCCTTTTCCCATTCGCGCAGCGCCGTGATCTTGTCCAGGCCAGGCCAGTCCTCATGCTTGAGGACGGCCAGCGACGGATTTTCCGTCACGACCCTGCGCACCACATTGTTCGACATGACGACGCCCGTGGAGTGCGGATAATCCTGCAGCACCCAGGGAACATCCTCGCCAATCGCCTCCACGGCATTGCGGAAATAGGCTGCTATCTGATCGTCGGTCCGAAGGCCCGCACCCGGCGCCACCATCACCGCCGCGGCTCCCATATCCATCACCTTGCGCGACAGCGCCCGCATTGCCGCAAATCCGGCCGCGGACACGCCCACGATGATCGGCTTGCCGGCGGCACGCCTGATGACGCGCGCAGCCAGGGCCAGCGCTTCCTCTGCATCCATTTTCGAGGCTTCCCCGAGCACGCCAAGGATGGTGAAACCATTGCAGCCGGCTTCGAAATAGAAGTCGGTCATGCGGTCCACCGAATTCCAGTCGATGCCGCCATCCTCGTGAAAGGGGGTCGGCGCGATGGAATAGACCCCATTCGCCGTGTGATCGAGTTTCATGAAGACATTCCCTTCCCATTCAACCGGTCGATGTTGCCGCTATGCGGCTTTCACAAGCCTGTCGCCTTCCCATTTGGCCACGCTTGCGGCGGCGATAGCCGTCGCCACCGTATTGGTGCAAGTGCGCCCCATATCCAGGAAATGGTCGACGCCCAGAATGAGTAGTGCCCCCGATTCCGGCAAGTGAAAATAGGGCAGCAGTGACATGACAACCACCAGAGAGGCCCTGGGCACATTGGCGATGCCCTTGCTGGCAACGAAGATCAGAAAAAGCAGCTGGACGATCTGGCCCCCGGAAAGTGGTGCGTCATAGGCCTGGGCGATGAACAGCATGGCAAATACGCAATAGCACATCGAGCCGATCAGGTTGAAGGAATAGCCCAGCGGAAGGATGAAGCTTGCGATGCGATTGGATACGCCGATCTCCTCCAACTTGTACAACAGCACCGGATAGGCCGATTCCGAGCTGGTGGTGGCAAGCGCGATAAGTGCCGGTTCCCGAATGGCGCGCATCAGCGATTTCTGTCTTGCCAGGCCGAGCACGGCAATGCCCGCGACCATCAATGCCCCCCACAGAAGAACAAGGGCAAGATAGAACCCGCCGACATAGGCGGCGTACTGCGCGATCATTCCGATGCCGCCTTCAGCCAGGGAGGCCGCGACCGCGGCAAAGACGGCCACCGGCGCCAGGTTCATGACAAACATGGCCATCCGCAACACCAGGTTCGAGAGCTGCTCAGTCAATACCAGAAGGTGTTTGCCGCCCTCCCCCAGGCGGGTCAGTGCGATCCCCGCAATCAGGGCAAACACCACAATCTGGAGCACTTCATTGCGGGCCATGGCATCGAGAATTGACGTTGGCACCAGGTTCGTCAGGAACAGCGAAAGGCTCATGGGGGCGGCCGACAGCGGGCCCGCACCCGTGCCGGCTTCAAGATGAAGGTTGGCGCCGGGTTGGATGACCTCGACCATCGCCAGACCAATCGCCAGCGAAACCAGAGAACCGGCGATGAACCACGTCATCGTCTTCAGGGCGACCCGGCCGATATCGCCCGCATCGCCCATACGGCCTATTCCACTGACCAGCGTGAACAGCACCAACGGCGCGATCAGCATTTTCACGGCGCGCAGGAAGATGGTCGTGACCAGTCCCAGCCCCTTCAGGATCAGGGTGTGGGTAGCCGGATCGAGCGCCAGCGCATGACAGGCAACGCCAAAGCCGGCCCCCAGCAGCGTGGCCAGAAATACCAGCAATGTCAGCCCCTTGCGCATGCAGCTCCTGGCGCGCGTCCATCCTGCCCCACGCCAACTCTAGCGGCGCATCCGCCTGTGCGCCATCGGCGGCGGCCGAGCCGGCACGCTTGACGCAAGGCCCCGCCGGCCTAGACTTTTGTCCGGGGGCGTCAGGGGCGGCAACAGACCGCCGGATAGGGGCAAGGGATCATGCGCCAATCGCAGGGCATAAGCGCCGCGGCCGCTCTGGTCCTGTGCACTTCACTGGCCGGGTCAGCGGCCGGCCAGGCCCGACAGGCAGACGTCCTCATCACTGGCGGCCTGATCTATGACGGCTCGACGGCCAAGCCCTTTGTCGGCGATGTTGCCATCACGGGCGACAGGATTACCTATGTCGGTCCCAGGGCGCGCATGTCCATCAGGCGTACCATCGACGCCCACGACATGATCGTGTCGCCGGGCCTTATCGATGCGCACACCCATGCCGACCATTTCCTGGACTCGCCCGACAGGTCCCAGCGCGCGAACCCGGCCTGGACCATGCAGGGTGTGTCCACGGTGTTCCTGGGCGTCGACGGCAACGGCACACCAGGCCTCAGGGCGGAATTTGACCGCTACCGCAGGCAAGGCATCGGCACCAACATCGTCTCCTATGTCGGATTTGGCGCGGTCCGGCGCGCCGTGCTGGGAGATGCCGCCCGCGCGCCGACGCCCGCCGAGCTGCGCAAGGAAGAAGCCCTTGTCGCGCAGGGGATGTGCCAGGGAGCAATCGGCCTCTCCGCCGGGCTCTTCTACGCGCCGCAAAGTTTCGCCAGGACAGAAGAAGTTATCGCGCTGGCAAAAGAGGCAGCCAAGCGGGGCGGTCTCTATGATACCCACCAGCGCGACGAATCCACTTATTCTATTGGCCTCCTGGCCTCCACGCGGGAGGTGCTGCGGATCGGCCGCGAAGGCGGCCTGTCCGTCCATATCTCGCACATCAAGGCGCTGGGCCATGATGTGTGGGGCAAGTCCGTCGATGTGATCAAGTTGATCGATGCGGCGCAGGCGGCGGGTCAGAATGTCACGGCGAACCAGTATCCATGGCTTGCCTCGAACACGGGGCTGGACGCGGCGCTGGTGCCGCGCTGGGCCGCCGACGGCGGCACCGCCGCCATGCTGAAGCGTTTTCAGGACCCGGCCGCGTTGCCCCGGATCAAGGCCGGGATGGCGAAAAATCTCGCCCGCCGCGGCGGCGCCAATACCATCCTGCTCAGCCCGGCCGACGCCGGTCACAATGCCTGGAGCGGAAAATACCTCTCCGATATCGCCAGCCAATGGAGGCTGGATCCGCTGGACGCGGCCATTCGCATACTGCGCGAATCGAAAGGGAGCGCCGCAGTTATCTCCTTCAACATTGCCGAACCCGACGTGGAAAACTTCATGAAACAGTCCTGGGTGGTGACCAGTTCAGACGGCAACCCGGGCCATCCGCGCGAATACGCAACCTTCCAGACGAAATACTGGGTTTATGTGAAGCAGAAGCACGTCATCGACACGGCGTTCTTCATTCGGCATTCCAGCGGGCTGACTGCCGACATCTTCGGGCTGGACCGGCGTGGCTACCTGAGACCGAGCTATTTCGCCGACGTGCTGGTGTTCGATCCGCGGAACTACAGGCCAAGGGCGGACTATGCCCATCCTGCCGTGTTGTCGCAGGGCGTAAGAGAGCTTTTCGTGAACGGGATTGCCGAGGTGGATGACGGCAAGCCGACCGGCGCAACCGCGGGGCGACCACTGCCGCATGCCCCTCGCCCGGGCTCCTGCCAGAAATAGAAACCCAGGTGACAGCATATCAGGACCGGGAGCGAGCCATGGGATCACCGACATCAATCGTGATTGCACTGTTTCTTGTCCTGGGCGCGACACCGGCCCTGGCGCAGACCCCCGCTCCGCCGCAACCTCCCCAGAATTGGTGGTCGCAGGCGGGCGGCGAGAAAGGACCCGCCCGTATCGTCTGGGCGGCGCACAAAAATCCGGAGACACCCTATACTGGACCCAACAAGCCGATCTGGCATATCGCCGATGTCCTCAGGGCACATCAGGGACAGGCGCGCTGGGAACAGCAGGTTCTTCTGACGCGTGACTTCGACGGCCGTTACGTCCAGATGGCGCCCGGCGACAAGACGAAGTGCCTCTTCTATGCCGATGACCGCGCCTGGGGCTGGGTTTACAGCGGCCAGGTAAAAATCACGATCGACGGCCAGGAGCCCAAAATCTTGTCGAAGGGCTGGGTATACAACGTCGCGCCGCGCCTGTCCTATTGCATGCAGACTGTGGGAAGCCAACCTGTCGTGCTTTTTCGCATCACACCGGCAGGGCAGGTACCCTCCTATCCGGAAAGCGAAACCCCGGCGCCGATTGCCGGTTACACCTATGAAAAGGTTCGGATTACGTCGACCGGTGGTTACGACTCATTCAACATGCCGTTCTTCAATGTCGACGAATACGGTGCGTCGGATCGTACCGGAGAGCGCTTCCTGTACGACGGCCACACCTCTTCCAACCTGAATATCGGACCACCCATCACCAAGCTGCCGCCCGCCACCGGTTGGGGTCATTTCCACGAGAACATGCCGGAGGTCTGGCTGAATGTTTATGGCCAGGTTTGCGCGCTGATTTCCGGCGTCGGCGTGGTTCATGGCCAATATGGCGACCTGATCAACGCAAACGACGAACGCTGGCACCGTGCCACCAGTTGCCCGAGCACCGGCCGAAGCATTCGCATGGCCATCACGCCGCGCAGCAAGGAAGGCCAGGTGCATTACTTCCAGATCGATCAGCCCCCCGGAAACTGACTTCGAGGCTGCGCGGTGGTGTCCGGCTGGCCACCAAACGCCTCGGGGCCTTGATCCGATTTGGGGGGCGGGCGCAATTGACTTAAAGTTATGCCTCATAACGGCGGCCACATTCGCTCGAAAATATTGACGCCATCAATCCCGCTGTACCAGCGCAGGCAAGGCTTCGATCATGGTACATCCAACAGGAGAAGCGAGTTCCCCTGCCGGGACACCGGAGGCGAACCAGAGTGGGAGCCGGCTCGGTCGGGATATTGTAATATCGTTGGGCCTGCGTCTCCTGCCGATCTTCGATCGCCTTCTGATGCGCTTCGCAACGACGCGGGAACATCAGATATTTCCCAATGAACTTTTCCCCTGGACGTCCCTTCTGACAGAGAACTGGCTGGCCATTCGCGACGAGGCGCGGGCCTTGATGCAAGACCGGGCGTCCATACCGCCGGTCCGCGACCTTTCATCGGATCATGAAAAGATCGCGGTCGACGATAAGTGGCGATCGTTCTTTTTTTGGGGTTATGGCCTGCGGGCTGAAGCCAATTGCGCACGTTGCCCGCAAACCGCGCGCATACTCGAACAAATTCCCGGCCTGCTGAGTGCCTTATATTCCGTAACGCTGGCAGGCGCGCATATTCCGCGTCATACCGGTCCGACCAAAGCCATTCTCACCGCCCATATGGGCTTGATCGTGCCGCTCAGGCGTGAGGACTGTCGCATGCAGATAGGCGATCGCGAGGTGGTGTGGGAAGAACGCAGCGTCGTCATCTTCGACGACATGTATCCCCATGAGGTTTGGAACAATACCGGGGAAGACCGCGTCATCTTGATGCTGCACGTGAAGAGACCGCTCCGTTTTCCCGGATCTGTTCTTCGTGATCTGCTGTTCGCAGCTCTCCGTGCCAGCCCCTTCGTCCGGGATGGGTTGCGAAACCTGGAGCGCTGGGAGAAGTCAAACGGTTCCGGAATTATCCCGTCGCAAGAGGCACCACGCACATCTACCAAAGAAAGTTAATGTGTGTTCCAGCACCCGCACGGCGTGCCCATCCCCGGTGGCGGTTGATTGCAGCCGGCAACGGCGGTGAGCAGCATGGCTCGGTGCCTCCGAATGGGTCCGATTTGCGGTCGCCAGGGACCTGCGAAGAACTCTAGGAAGCATTCAAGGCCGGCTGCTGCGCAGCGGTCGCCGCAGAGGTGCCGCTGAACTGTTCGAAGGCGCCAATTGCGTCAGCGGCATACATCAGGGATGGGCCGCCGCCCATATAGACGGCCATGCCCAGCGTCTCCTCCACCTCGGCGCGGGTGGCGCCCAGTTTCACCAGAGCTTCGACGTGAAACCCGATGCAGCCATCGCAGCGGGTGGCAACCCCGATTGCCAGCGCGATCAGCTCCTTGGTCTTCTTGTCAAGCGCCCCGTCTTTGGTGGCGGCCTGCGCCAGCGCGGAGAAGGCCTGCATGGTTGCCGGAATATCGCGCCGCAGGGTGCGCAGATTGGCCGAGATGCCGGCGGTGATCTGATGATAATCTTTCATGGCTCAGCGAAAGGCGTTGCCCGCCTTCAAACCCAGCTTTCGAAAGATGATGGCCGCCGGGCAGAAGCCGGTGAAGGCGGCCTGGATCATGTTGAGCCCGGCAAAGGCGGACAGCAGCAGCCACCAGGGACTGACAGACAGCGACAGCACCAGCCCAGCCAGTACCACCAGACCCGCGAACGCCAGAACGGCTTTGTCGATATTCATTGCGTGCTCCTTCTCAGCGCGCCTGCTTCAGGCGCTTAATGCCCAGGCCTTCCATGATCCAGCGTTCGTAAAAGGGCTCGCTGGTGCCCTTCTGTATCTTGCGGATGAAATATTTTTCGAACGCCACCTTGGCCAAGTGGACCCACTTTCCTTCCGCCGACCAGTTGACGTTGCGCGGTGGAATTTGCGGTTCGGCGACAAAGGCGACGCCGCCGTCGCCGAAGTCAGCCAGGCATACAGCGTTCAAGCTGCCTTCCGCCGACGGCTCGCGGCCATGAATCAGCGCGGCGACGTTCTGCGCCGTGGCGGTGACCATGGATTCGATCATGAAGCCGGTTTTCGGCACTCCGACCGGCACGGGGGTGGGACCTACAGGCGGAATTGCCACGCCGACGCCGACGGCGAAAATGTTGGGATAGGCGGCATTGCGCTGCTTCTTGTCCACGATGACGAAACCGCGCGGATTGGTCAGGCCTTCCAGCCCGCGCACGGCGGCCACGCCGCGGAAGGCAGGCAGCATCATCGCAAAGCCGAATGGGAGATCGCTGGTCTTCTTCACCTGACCATCCTCCCCCACTTCTTCGACCACCATTTTGCCCTGTTCCACATGGTGCACGCGGGCATTGGTGATCCACTTGATGTGGCGGTTGCGCATCTCGCTTTCCAGGAGGCCCTTGGTGTCGCCCACCCCATCCAGGCCCAGATGGCCGATATAGGGCTCGGAAGTGACAAAGGTCATCGGCACGCGGTCGCGGATTTTCCGCTTGCGGAACTCGGTATCCAATATCATGGCGAATTCGTAGGCCGGGCCGAAACAGGACGCCCCCTGCACCGCGCCGATCACCACGGGACCGGGATTCTGCATGAAGACGTCCAGCGCAGCATTGGCCTTTTCGGCATGATCAATATGGCAGATGGACTGGGTGAAGCCATCCGGCCCCAGGCCCGGAATTTCGTCGAAGGCCAGATCAGGTCCGGTGGCCAGGATCAGATAGTCATAATCGATACTGGCGCCGTCGGTCAGTTCGACGCGGTTCTGACCCGGATGCACGCGCGCAGCGCCCTGGCTTAGATAGGCGATGCCCTTTCTGGCCATCACTGCGGCGATGTCGATCTCCACCTCGTCGCGGTCGCGCCAGCCGGCAGCGACCCACGGATTGGAAGGCACGAAATGATAACGCGGCCCTTGGCCGATCACGGTGAGTTGGTCGCCCGCGCCAAGTTCCGCCTTCATCTCATAGGCCATCAGCGTTCCGCCCAGGCCCGCACCAAGCACCACCACCTTTGCCATGACGCGTCTCCTTTTATGCCTATCTAGGCCTTCCAGACCCCTTTCGCCTTGATCGAACGCAAGGAAATACGGAGGTATGGGGACATGATCACATCTGTAGCTTGACTACATATACGACTTTTCGTATATACGCAAATATGAAAAAACAGATCGAGCAGATGCGGTCCCAGGCCACAGCGGCGGAAGGCATGCTGAAGGCGCTGGCCAACCGGCACAGGCTGATGATCCTGTGCCGCCTGATCGAGGGGGAGCGTCCGGTGGGTGATCTGGCCGAATTTCTGGCCCTGCGTGATTCCACGGTGTCCCAGCACCTGGCGCTGCTCCGCAGGGATGGCTTGGTGTCCACCCGGCGCGACGGCCAAGCCATCTGGTACGCGCTGGCCAGCGAGCCGGTGCGCCGGCTGGTGGGCACGCTGTACGATATTTATTGCGGGCCGCAGCCGCTCTGCGTTCCCGCCCCGACAAGATCCCGTTCATCCCGGAAAGGAGTTGGTCATGGCATCCCTGGAAAATCTCGCGCCTCCTGATGTTGCGCGCTGGATGGCGGAACGCGCCATCCTGCTTATTGATGTGCGCGAACCTGACGAGTATGCCGCGGAGCGCATACATGGCGCACTGCTGTTCCCGCTTTCCACATTCGACCCGAAGGCGCTGCCCGATCCGGGCGAGCGCAAGATCGTGTTCCAGTGCGGTTCAGGCATGCGCTCGGCCAAGGCAATGGCGATGGCCGCCGATGCCGGCGTGCCTACTGCCGGTCATCTGGCGGGCGGCATCAAGGCATGGAAGGCGGCAGGCCTGCCGGTGATCGCGATCGATCCCGGCACAGGCAAGCTGCGCGAAGGTTGAGCGATGAAATTCCTGGCCGGCATACTGGCCTTTCTGGGCCTGGGCGGGCATCAGCCGCCACCGCATCCGCCCGCGCCGCCGCCTGCCTATCTGGTGCGGATGGCACCTGTGGCGGACGAGAAGTCCGTCTTCGCAACCGTGGAGTCGGCCTATACCGTTCCTGCGCGCGTGCGCACCGGCGGTACCATCGTCGAGTTGAAAGTCCGCCAGGGCGATGCCGTCCAGCAGGGCCAGGTGATCGCCACCGTGGGCGACGCCAAGCTGGCCCTGGAGATTACCTCCTACGCCGCCCAGGTGGCTGCCGCGCAGGCGCAGGTGGCGCAGGCCAGGCTGGATTTCGATCGCGCCCAGCGCCTGGTCGGTCAGGGCGCCATCGCCCGCAACGCATATGACCAGTCGCGCACCGCCTATAACGTCGCCCAGAGCAACCTGAAGTCCATTCAGGCCCAGCGTGCCGTGGTGCGTGAGCAGCAGGTGCAGGGTGAGGTGCAGGCACCCACATCCGGCCGGGTGATTACCGTACCCGTGACGGCTGGCACGGTGGTGATGCCCGGCGATGTGGTCGCAACGGTGGCCGAACAGAATTTCGTCCTGCGCCTCCAGATTCCCGAACGTCATGCCCGCTATCTGAAGGTCGGCGCGCCGGTCAGGCTGGACGGCGCCGATCTGGGGCTGAAGGGCACGCCAAGCGGCGCCATAACCCTGATCTATCCGCAGGTGGAGAACGGCCATGTCGTTGCCGATGCGCGAGTGTCGGGGCTTCAGGACTATTTCGTTGGACAGCGAGTGCGGGTGTGGGTGTCGGCAGGCACGCGGCAGGCCGTGCGGGTACCGGAGGATTTGATCATCACCCGCTCGGGTATCGATTATGCGCGGATATGGACGCCAAGGGGCGGGGCGCTGGACGTGCCGGTGCAGCGCGGCACAGAGCAGCCCGGAACGCCGCCACAGCTGGAGATCCTGTCGGGCCTGAAGCCCGGCGATCGGCTGCTGAAGCCATGAATTTGGGGCTTTCCGGGCGGCTGACGCGCGCCACAATCAAATCCCCCCTGACGCCGCTGATCCTGCTGGCGGCAATCGCCTTCGGGCTGATCGCGCTGATGGCGATCCCGCGCGAAGAGGAACCCCAGATCAGCGTGCCAATGGTGGACATCATGGTTCAGGCCAACGGCCTGAAGGCGGCCGATGCCGCCGAACTGGTGACCAAGCCGCTCGAGGAGATCGTCAAGGGCATCAATGGCGTGGAGCATGTCTACAGCCAGACCCAGGACGACCGGGTGATGGTGACGGCGCGTTTCTTTACCGGCACCAGCGAAGACGATGCGATCCTTCGCATCCATGCCAAGCTGCGCGCCAGCTATGACCGCATGCCACTGGGCATCCCCGAGCCCCTGATCGTGGGGCGTGGCATCAACGACGTCGCCATTGTTACCCTTACGCTGTCGCCCAGACCCGCGGCCGCTGGTCGATGGAGCGAAAAGGATCTGCAGCAACTGGCCATCAAGGTCCAAGCCGAACTGATGAAGGTGGACAATGTCGGCTACACCTATATTTCCGGCGGCACGCCGCCTGAGATCAGTGTCGAGCCGGATCCTGACAGGCTGGCCATGTATGGCGTTACCCTGCAGCAGCTGGAAGCGAAGATACAGGGCGCCAACCGCTCGTTCCTGGCGGGCATGCTGCGCGAGAAGGGCGCCATGGCCCAGGCAGTCGCCGGCCGCACGCTGGAAGGCGTTCCCGACATCGGCCTTCTGCTGGTGACCACACGCGACGGCCGGCCCGTCTACGTCCGAGACCTGGCGAAGATCGTGATTGGGCCCAGCCCTGCCGAGCAGCATGTCTGGTCGATCCGGCGCAATGGCGACGGCTGGAACACCGCGCCTGCCGTCACCATCGCCTTCGCAAAGCGGGCAGGCGCCAACGCCGTGGTGGTGTCCAAGGCGCTGGTTGACCGCGCGGACGCGCTGAAGGGACCGCTGATCCCCGCCGACGTGGATGTCGAAGTCACCCGTGACTATGGCAAGACCGCCAACGACAAGGCCAACGAGCTTCTGTTCCATTTGAGCCTGGCAACGATATCGATCGTGCTCCTGATCGGGTTCGTGATCGGCTGGCGAGAAGCGGCAGTGACGCTGGTGGTCATTCCCACCACCATCCTGCTGACCCTCTTCGCCGCCAACCTGATGGGTTACACCATCAACCGCGTCAGCCTGTTCGCGCTGATCTTCTCCATCGGCATCCTGGTCGACGATGCCATCGTGGTGGTGGAAAACATCGCCCGCCACTGGGCCATGCATGACGGGCGCGACCGCATGACGGCTGCGATCGAGGCGGTGGCGGAAGTCGGCAATCCCACCATCGTCGCTACATTGACAGTGGTGGCGGCGCTGCTGCCCATGCTGTTCGTCTCCGGCATGATGGGGCCGTACATGGCGCCAATCCCGGCCAATGCGTCGGCGGCGATGCTATTCTCCTTCTTTGTCGCCATGGTGATCGCGCCGTGGGCACTGCTGAAGATTTCCGGCAAGCCCCGCAAGCGCCACCGGCGCGCCGAACATGGTGAAGGCCGGCTGGGCGCGTTTTATCGGCGCCTCGCCACGCCCATCGTCAAGGACCGCAAAAGTGCGCGCAGATTCCTGGCCTGGGTGGCGGCGGCCACCGTCCTGGTCTGTCTTCTGTTCGTGACGAAAAATGTCACCGTCAAGCTCTTGCCCTTCGACAACAAGTCGGAGATGGAAGTGCTGGTCGACCTGCCGGAAGGCGCGACCGTGGAAGACACCGGCCGTGCCCTGCTGCGCGCCGCTGCCATCGTCAAGCAGGTGCCGGAAGTTACCTCTATCCAGGCTTATGCCGGCACGCCCGCGCCGTTCAACTTCAATGGCCTGGTGCGGCACTATTATCTGCGCCAGCAGCCCGAGATGGGCGAACTGGCCGTCAACCTGGTGGACAAGGCCGACCGCAGCCGGGAAAGCCATGCCATCGCGCTGGACCTTCGCAGGAAATTGGACACGCTGGACTTCACCAGGGGCACGGTGATCAAGGTGGTCGAAGTGCCGCCCGGGCCGCCCGTGCTGTCCACCCTGCTGGCAGAGATCTATGGTCCTGACCAGAAAACCCGCCGTGCTGTAGCAGAAGAAACCGAGAAGCTGTTCAAGCAGGTGCCCTATATTGTCGATGTCGACAACAGCTGGGGCCTGCCCCGCCCGCGCCTGCGCATTTCCATCGACCAGGACAAGCTGGAATATTTCGGTGTCGAGCAGTCCGACGTCTATGACACACTGAACGCGCTTTTGGGCGGACAGGCGGTTGGCTATTCCCACCGTGGCACCGACCGCGATCCGCTGAAGATCGTGGTTCGCGAGGCCAAGAGCGACCTTACCTGGTCGCAGAAGCTGGCATCCACGCCTGTGCCCGCCAATGCGCAGCCAGGCAACAAGGCGGTGGTGGAGCTTGGTGATGTCGTCAGTGTGACGGAAGAAAAGGGCTCGCCTGTGATCTTCCGCCGCGACGGCCATTATGCCGACATGGTGACGGCCGAACTGGCCGGCACTTTCGAGGCGCCGCTCTATGGCCTGATGGCGGTGGACAAACTGATCCGCCGGCATGACTGGGGCAGCTTGCCGCCGCCCACCATCCTCATGCACGGCCAGCCCACGGACGAGACAAGGCCGTCGCTCCTGTGGGACGGGGAATGGGAAGTGACATGGGTGACCTTCCGCGACATGGGGGCGGCCTTCGGCGTGGCGATCCTGGGCATCTATGTTCTGGTCGTGGCCCAGTTCAAAAGCTTCAAGCTGCCACTGGTGATCCTGACACCCATACCGCTGACGCTGATCGGCATCGTGCTGGGCCACTGGCTGTTTGGCGCGCCTTTCACGGCCACGTCAATGATCGGTTTCATCGCGCTGGCCGGCATTATCGTGCGAAATTCGATATTGCTGGTGGATTTCATCCGCCATGGCGCCACGCCGGGCCGCACGTTGCGCGAGGTTCTGCTGGATGCGGGCGCCACCCGTTTCCGCCCGATCGTATTGACCGCGCTGGCGGCGATGATCGGCGCGGCCACCATCCTGACCGATCCGATCTTCCAGGGACTGGCGATCTCGCTGCTCTTCGGGCTGGCGTCCTCGACCCTCCTGACGGTGCTGGTGATCCCGGCGATCTATGTGTGGCTGCGTGATGCCGACAGGCCAGTCGCACCCCCGCGGCCTTCAAACCCGTGAGTGCTGCACAGATCGTCCTCGCGATTCTTTCCGGCGGGGCGGTTGGCCTGTCGCTGGGCCTGATCGGCGGTGGCGGCTCGATCCTGGCGGTGCCGCTGATGGTCTATGTGGTGGGCATCTCCTCCCCCCATGTCGCCATCGGCACCAGCGCTGTCGCCGTGGCTGCCAGCGCACTTGCCAATCTTTTCGGCCACGCCCGCGACCGCAATGTGAAATGGCCCTGCGCCAGCGTCTTCGCCTTGTTCGGCATCGGTGGCGCGGCCCTTGGCGCGGCGCTGGGAAAGGCGATGGACGGCGGCCGGCTGCTGGCACTGTTCGGGTTGGTGATGCTGGCGGTCGCGAGCCTGATGCTGCGGCGCCGCAAGGGAGGCGGCGATATTGACGTACACCTGGATGCCGGCTCGGCGCGACGGCTGCTGCCGCCGCTGGCGGCCAGCGGCTTCGGCGTGGGGGCGCTGTCCGGCTTCTTCGGTATCGGCGGCGGTTTTCTGATCGTGCCCGGCCTGGTCAGCGCCACCGAGATGCCGCTCCTGAACGCCATCGGCTCCTCGCTGGTGTCGGTGGCGGCTTTTGGCGCAACCACTGCAGTCAGCTATGCCCTGTCGGGGCTGGTAGACTGGACGCTGGCGGGCCTGTTCATCGCCGGTGGCGTTCTTGGAGGCGTGGCGGGGCGCCGGGTGGCGGCAAGCCTGGCCACCAACCAGCGAACGCTGGCACTGGTATTCAGCGGCGTGGTGGCGCTGGTTGGGCTGTATGTCGTGGCCAAAGGCATCACCAGCCTGATCTGACCGGATTCGCCGCGGGCTCAAGCACGGCGAAGGTTGCTTGGCCGCTATTTCTTAGCATCCCGGTCACTGGAATCCTCGATCAGGATGCGCATGGCGTCGCCCTCCAGATCGTCATATTGGCCGCTTTCGATCGCCCAGAACAGGATCAGCAGCGCGCCCAGGCCGACGGCCAGGGCGCATGCGATGATCAGGGCAATACCGTTCATCATGGCCGCGCCAATCTCAGTGAATTCAGGCTGACCAGCAACGACGAGCTTGCCATGGTCGCCGCCGCAATCACCGGAAGGATCAGGCCCGTCGCCGCCAGAGGAATTGCGACCAGATTATAGAGCGTGGCCAGGGCGAAATTCTCCAGCACCAGGCGACGGGCCTTGCGTGCAACCTCGTAAGCCTCCGCCACCCCAATCAATTGCTCACTGCGCAGCACCATGTCCGACGCGAGCTGGCTGACTTCAGCGGCATTGCCCGGCGCGATGGAGACATGCGCCAGGGCCATCGCCGCGGCATCGTTGAGGCCGTCACCAACCATCAAAACCTTGCAGCCTTCAGCACGCAAACCTTCCAGCCGCGCGACTTTTTCCGCGGGGCCGACGCGGGCGTGCCAGGCATCCACCCCGGCCTCGGCGGCGATCGCCGCCGCGGTGCCTTCGTTGTCGCCGGTCAGCATCTCAATGCGAAGGCCGCGCGCCCTGAGCGCGGCAATCATCGCGGGGGCATCAGGCCGCAGGCCATCGCGGAAATCGAAATGGACCGGCTCGGCGTTGCCTTCGCGGTACCACAGCTCGCTCCCGCTGCCGCCGGCGGCCCCGCACCATGCCGCGCTGCCCAGACGGCGCAGGCTACCGCCCTCCTCGACTTCGAGCCCAGCGCCGGTCACTTCCCGCACGCCCACCGCAACCGGGCCCATGCCCGCCTCCGCCGTCAGCGCGCGCGCCAGCGGATGCTGGCTGGCCCGCGCCAGCCGCGCCGCCCGCTCCAACACGCCCGGCGGCAGGGCCTCGCGGTTGTTGAGGGTCAGACTTCCCCTGGTCAGGGTTCCCGTCTTGTCGAAGATGACGGTGTCGATCTCGGCCAGCCGCTCCAGCGCATCTCCCGACTTGACCAGCAGCCCGCGGGCAAACAGGCGCCCTGTGGCAACAACCTGCACCGCCGGCACTGCCAGCCCCAGCGCGCAGGGACAGGTGATGATCAGCACGGCGATAGCATAGGTCGTGGCATGGGCAAAGTCTGCACCCGCCGCCATCCAGCCGGCGAACACCACCATCGCCAGGATGATGATGCCCGGCACATACAGCTTCGCCGCGCGATCGGCCAGGCGGACATAGAGGCTACGTCGCTGACGGCCCGCTTCTAGCAGGCGCGCAAGGTCCGCGACCAGGGATTGGTCCGCCCGCGCCAACGCCAGCAGGGTAACACCCTGTCCCACGATCACGGTTCCTGCTTCCAGCTTCATGCCGGCAGTGATCTCTGCCGGTAGGCTTTCGCCAGTCACCAGCGAGACGTCGGCTTCGGTGGCGCCCTCTTCCAGCCGCGCCGTCACCGGCACGCGGTCGCCGCTGGCCAGCAGCAGCCGGTCTCCGGGTGCGATATCGCGCGCCGCCACGGTCTCCACCGCGCCATCCGCCCGGACACGCCGGGCAAGCTGCGACTGCATTGCCAGCAGGTGCCGCGCCGCTCCTTGCGCCTTGTCGCGCAGGCGATAGTCCAGATAGCGGCCGATCAACAGCAGGAAGGCCAGCATGATCGCCGCGTCAAAATAGGTCTGCTCCGCCCCAACGACGGTTTCGTACAGGCTGAGGCCCAGCGCCAGGATCAGCGCCGCGCCGATGGTGACGTCCATATTGGTCGTGCGCCTGGACAGAGCCCGCGCGGCGGAAAGAAAAAATGGTCGGCCCGCATATAGCGTGGCGGGAATGGCCACCGCCGCCGCCAGCCAGAAAAAAGCCTGGCGCAGCGCCGGCGAGAGGTCGATGCCACCATACCAGATGCCGTCGGTCAGACCCATCACGAAGACGGTGCCGAAACCGGCCAAAGCCAGACAGCGCAGCAGGAAACGCCCCTCGCGTTCGCTTTCATTCAGCGTCTCGCCGGCGTCGAATGGCTGGGCTTCATACCCAAGATCGCGTACCCGTTCCAGGATCGCGCGCGGCGCGACAGACGCGCCATGCCAGGCGACGTGCAGCTTGCCCGTGGACAGATTGAGCCGAACCTCGGTGACGCCTGGAATGGCTTTGACGCCGGATTCGATCTTGGCAATGCAGCCGGCGCAGCGCGCGCCCTTGACCTGTACTTCGAACCGCGCCGACCCGCCCGCATTGTGCTGCACGAAGCTGGTGAGATCGGTCAGCGTCCGCGCTTCGGCTTTCACGGCACCCATAGCCGGCTCATGGCTTCAAAAGGCGTCTTGCCGCCGCGCGCTGCGACGATCACGTCCCAGTCGCCGGGCGCCACTTCATGCACATCGACCTGGTAGCGGCCTGGGCCGACCTCCGCCAGCTTGAGGGCGTGGTCGCGGTTTTCGTCGGCGGGATGGCGCAGTTCGCCGGCCAGCCTTTCACCATTCACCGGCGCGCCGTCACGCCCGCGCAGCGACAAGAGAATGCGCACATCGCCGCTATCCAACCGGATGGCCGAAAGGCTTGCCTGCCAGCCCGCTGCCGCCTGCGCGGCGCGGCGTTTCAGTATCTGGTTGTATTCGACGCCCTGCAGATAGGGCTTCTGTTCATCCTCGCCCCGGAAAGTGGAAGCCGACACGGTGATGAACACCACATTGATGCCGATGACGATGCCAAAAAAGGCGACCAGCCACAAAAGCACGCCGCGACCCGTCAATTTTCTCTCCGGCCATTTGCTCATTGCGCGACACCCGTGGCAAAGACCTGCCCGACCGCGCGCACTTGCCCGTGCACCGGCTCGGTAACGGTGAAAGTGATGTCGCGACTTCCGGCCGTGCCCAGATCAGCCTTGGCTACCGTCACCAGCACGCGCACAGTGCGCACCTTGTCGGCGGGGACGTGCAGGATGGCGGGCATGATGTCGGTTTCCAGCCCGATCACCTTGACCTCGCGCGTCTTCAGCCCCGACACCGCCAGATGGAAATCCCGCGCGCTGGACGAAAGGTTCAGCAGCTTGACGGTGTAGCCATTTCGCACCGCTCCGTCGGCCAAGGTGACGTAGTTGGGATTTCGGTCGCGCAGCACGTCCATGTCGATAGTCCGGCGGGTCGCCAGCGTGAACAGCATGACGGCGCTGACGATCACCAGCACCGCCGCATAAAACATTGTGCGCGGCCGCAGGAAGCGGAAACGGGTCTTCTCGCCCTTCAGGCGCCGCTGGATGTTGGCGTCGGTGTCATAGGCAATCAGCCGCGCGGGCTGGCCGATTTTCTTCATCACATCGTCGCAGGCATCGATGCATAGTCCGCAATTGATGCATTCCAGCTGCGCGCCGTCCCGGATGTCGATGCCCATGGGACAGGCGGCGACGCACTGGTTGCAATCGATGCAGGAGCCACGGTCTTCCCACGGGTCACCCTTCTTGTGCGCGCCCCGCGGCTCGCCCCGGTCACTGCGATAGGTGACGGTCAACGATTCTTTGTCACTCATCGCTGCCTGGATGCGCGGCCAGGGGCACATATAGGTGCAAACCTGCTCGCGCATCAGCCCGCCCAGCGAATATGTGGTGAAGGCCAGAATACCGATGAAGGCATAATTGCCGATGCTGGCGGTGCCGGTCAGGAGTTGGTGCAGCAGCGTGGGCGCGTCATTGTAGTAGAAGACCCAGGCGCCGCCGGTCGCCACCGCGAACATCAGCCAGATGGCGTGCTTGGATACCCGCTTGACGATCTTGTTCGCCGTCCAGGGTGCGGCGTCCAGCTTGATGCGGGCGTTGCGATCGCCCTCGATCTTGGTTTCGACCCAGATGAACAGGTCGGTCCAAACCGTCTGCGGGCAAGAATAACCGCACCACAGACGGCCGAACAAGGCATTGACCAGGAACAGCGAGACCGCAGCCAGGATCAGCAGCCCGGTGATGTAATAGACCTCCTGCGGCCAGATCTCGATGAAGAAGAAATAGAAGCGCTGATGGGCGAAATCGACCAGCACCGCCTGATCGGGGGCATCGGGGCCGCGGTCCCAGCGCACCCAGGGGATCAGGTAATAGATCGACAGCGTCACCGCCATCATCGCCCATTTGATCTTGCGGTACACGCCGTCCTGCTCGCGCGGATGGATCGGCACCCGCGGCTTGTAGAGCTTGCGGTTTGCGGCGCTGTTGGTAGCCTGTGCATCCGAGCGCGCGACGCCCTCAGCGGCCTGCTGGCCGCCCCCAAGCCTGTCGATCACTGTATGCGCGGTCATCACCTCACCCGCTATTCGCCGCCACCCAGGCTGTGGACATAGACCGCCAGCGACTTGATGGTCTCCCGCGTCAGGCGTCCGCCCCAGGTCGGCATCACGCCGCCATGACCGTTCCAGATCTGGTCATGGATGTTTTCCGGCGCGCCGCCATAGAGCCATTCATTGTCGGTCAGGTTGGGCGCGCCGACCTTGCGCTCGCCCCTGCCTTCCGGTCCATGGCATGCGGCACAATTGTCGGCAAACAGCTTGCCGCCACGGCGCATCGCTCCCGCATCCGCACGGCGTCCCGACAGATGAACGACATACTGGGTCAGGTCTTCGATCTCACCCGGCTTGAGGATGGCGTCGCGGCCAAAAGCCGGCATCTGGGACTCGCGCGTGTCGGGCGCGCCGGAACGCACGCCCACCGTGATGGTGTGCTGGATGTCCTCCAGCTTGCCACCCCACAACCAGACATCGTCGTTCAGGTTGGGATAGCCATGGGCGCCCTGCCCGCCGTCGCCATGACAGGGCGCGCAATTATCGCCGAACACCGATTTTCCTTCGGCCATGGCGAACTGAAGCAACTCCGGATTGTCCTGGATCTGCTTCAGCGAGGCATGATCCAGCGCGTGTTCCCTGGCAGCGCGCGCCGCTTTCAGCGCATTAACGTTGGCTGTGACTGTGTCGCGCTGGGAATGGTTGAGGATACCGTGGGTATAGCCATGCACCAACGGCCAAGCCGGCATCACGATCCAATAGCCAACCGCCCAGACGATCGTGGCGATGAAGATGACCACCCACCAGCGCGGCAGGGGCGTGTTTAGCTCCTTGATGCCGTCCCACTCATGACCGGTCGTCTCGGTGCCCGAAACATCGTCGACTTCTTTCTTTTTGGACATCAGTGCCCCTCGTCCTCGAACGGAATGCGCGCGGCCGCTTCGAACTTGGCCTTGTTCTTCGGCCAGTAGGCATATATCGCGGCAACAACGAACATGGCGGTGAAATAGACCGCATCCCAGCTTCGCGTGAAGGCGAGCACTTCCTCAAAGGCCCAGCGTTCCATGACTATCTCCGGTTCTCGGGGGCGTGCGCCTGGTAAGTCTTGAAATCCACCAGCGTGCCCAGCATCTGCAGATAGGCGATCAGCGCGTCCGCCTTGGTGATGCGGCCCGGCTGGCCGGCGAAGTCGCGCACGCTCACCTTGGCGCCATAGCGGGCTTTCAGCCCATCCACGCCGTCGCCATCGGGATTGACCTGGGCCTCCAGGTCTTCCCTGGCATGGGCAACTTGCTCATCAGTATACGGAACACCTACGTCGCGGCTGGCTTCCAGCATTTCCTTGATGTCGGAATAGTCCAGGTCGGTTTCTTCCAGGTGGATGTAAGGCGGCATGATGGATTCCGGCACCACGGAGCGTGGGTCGGCCAGGTGGGCGAGGTGCCACTGGTCGGAATATTTCCCGCCCACGCGCGCCAGGTCGGGGCCGGTGCGCTCGGACCCCCACAGGAAGGGATGGTCATACATGCTCTCGGCCGCCAGGCTGTAGTGGCCATAGCGCTCGACCTCGTCGCGCAGCGAGCGGATCATCTGGCTATGGCAGACATTGCAACCTTCGCTGACATAGATCTTCTGGCCTTCCAGCTCGAGCGGCGTATAGGGCCGCATGCCGGCGATCTTCTCGATCGTGCCATTGACCCAGAACAGCGGAGCAATTTCCACCGCGCCACCGATAGCCACCACGATCAGGATGCCGACCAGAAGCAGGATCGAATTGCGTTCGAACTTTTCGTGTTTCATTCCGCCGCCTCCGGCACCAGCGCCGCAGCCGCCGCCGCGGGGGCGCCCTGCCGCACCGTTTTCCAAAGGTTGAAGACCATGATCAGCACGCCGGCCAGGAACAGCCCGCCGCCGATGGCCCGGATGATGTAGTAGGGATGCATTGCCTGAACGGCTTCGGCGAAAGAATATTCCAGGAAGCCGAATTCATTATAGGCACGCCACATCAGGCCCTGCATGATTCCCGCCACCCACATCGAGGTGATGTAGAGCACGATGCCCAGGGTCGATATCCAGAAATGCCATTCCACCAGTGCGTTGGAATACAGCGTCTTCTTGCCCCACAGCCACGGCACCAGGCAGTAGATCGCGCCAAAACTGACATAGGCGACCCAGCCCAGCGCTCCCGAATGGACGTGGCCGATGGTCCAGTTGGTGTAATGCGACAGCGCATTGACGGTCTTCACGCTCATCACCGGACCTTCGAAAGTCGACATGCCGTAGAAGGCGACCGACACGACCAGCATGCGCAGCACCGGATCCGTGCGCAGCTTGTCCCATGCGCCCGACAGGGTCATCAGCCCGTTGATCATGCCGCCCCAGCTTGGCATCCACAGAATGACCGAGAATGTCATGCCCAGCGTCTGTGCCCATTCCGGCAGCGCGGTGTAGAGCAGATGATGCGGACCCGCCCAGATGTAGATGAAGATCAGGCTCCAGAAGTGGACGATCGACAGCCGGTAGGAATAGATCGGCCGCTCGGCACGCTTGGGGATGAAGTAATACATGATCCCCAGGAAACCCGCGGTCAGGAAAAAGCCCACCGCGTTGTGGCCATACCACCATTGGGTTAGCGCGCTTTGCACGCCCGAGAAGAGTGAATAGCTCTGGCTCTCAAGCAGCGACACCGGCCAGGAAAGATTATTGACGATGTGCAGCATCGCGATGGTGACGATGAAGGAGAGGTAGAACCAGTTCGCCACATAGATGTGCGGCTCTCTGCGCTTGATGATCGTGCCAAGAAAGGTGAGCAGGTAGCAGACCCACACCAGCGTCAGCCAGATGTCGGCATACCATTCCGGCTCGGCATATTCCTTGGACTGGGTTATGCCCAACAGGTAGCCGGTGCCTGCCAGCACGATGAAGGTGTTGTAGCCCCAGAAGACGAACCAGGGCAGCGAGCCACCCCACAACCGTGCCCGGCTGGTGCGCTGCACGACATAGAACGACGTGGCGATCAGCACATTGCCGCCGAAGGCGAAGATCACCGCGGAGGTGTGCAGTGGCCGCAGGCGCCCGAAATTCGTCCACGGCACGTCAGGGAAATAGAACCAATGCGGGAAGGAAAGCTGCAGCGCCAGGATCAATCCGACCGCCATGCCGGCCACGGCCCAGAACATGGAGGCGATGACGCCCGCCTTGACCACGTCGTTGGCGTAAGGAGTCCGCTCGTCCGCCGGGGTGCGTCCGGCGTAGCTCCACAAATACCAGACGCCGATGCCCATCATGCAGGCGGCGAAGGTCCAGCCCTGGATGGCCATTGCCGGATCGGGCGAACGTGCCGCTTCCAGGATGCCGGCAAGCCAGCCCAGCCCCAGGATCAGCGGCAGCACGAACAGGTCGATGCGCCAGGATGCGCTGGCCTCAGACGCCGCAGTCTGCATGGCGCGCCTCCTTCGGGTCGATCCGCGAATCAATGGTCATGATGCCCCCATGGGTAATGCCCAGCCTGTGCCCTAATGCGAGGAATCGTGCGTTGATCTGGCGCAAATGTATTGGTCAACGCGGGACGAAGATGCTGCAGATGTGACTGAAAGCACCGGACGGTGGAGGCCCCAGCATGAGCCAGACGCCGGTCCCGCAAGCCAGCACCAGCATTGCCGCCGCTGCGGCGGTCCACATCACGCTGACACGGCCTGTGCAACAGGCGCCACCGCCGCCAAGCGCTGCCGCGCTCAGCCCCAGCGGACCCAGCACCAAGGCGATCAGGACGCAGCACAGCAATGCTCCACCTTCCGGGGTCAGAAGCGGATGCCAACACCTGCGCCCACGATCAGGGGATCGATGTTCACATCGCCCTTCACCACGCCGGATGCAGCATGCAGCGTGGTGCCAAGAAATATCTTCTTGACGTCGACATTCAGGAAATAGCCGTCCCTGCCGACAGGAATGTCGGCGCCGGCCTGGAGCGCGAAGCCGGCATTGTCGTCATAGGAGATGCCGGGCAGCGGACTCTTGGCGTTGTAGAAAATGGTATAGTTCAGGCCCACGCCGACATAGGGACGGAACAGCGGATCGGTGGGCTGGAGATGGTACTGCACCGTCACAGTCGGCGGCAGCAGCCAGACGCTGCCCAGGGGACCCGCAACGCTGTGGCTGGCAGAATGCTTGGTGGTGGCAGCGATCGCCTCCACGGCGAAATGATCGCTGACGAAATAGGTACCGTCGATTTCCGGAACCGCGCTGTTGCTGAGGTCCGTTGTGCCACCGATATTGGCGCCGGAGATAAAGACCTTGCTGCCGCCGGACTCTGGAAGCACGCCAAGGCCGCGCAGGCGGACCTGATAGTGGCCCGCAAGACCAGTATCGTCCTGTGCCAGGGCTGGCGCAGCGGCTGCTCCTATCAGCAGCATCGAGGCAAGGATGGTGGCGGTACGCATGAAACTCCCCATTCGCGATTCTTTTCATGCCGTGTGTGCGCCAGGTCGCGCCGGCGCGGCTTGATCGGCATCAAAGGTTAAAACGGCAAGTTGCCGCACATGTGTTTGCGGCCGATCAAGGCGGCAAAGTGCCGATTGCTCGTTGATAGCGTGTATGGCCGATCTAAATGCGATCTTTGCGGCACGCGTGCCACGCTACACCAGCTATCCCACCGCGCCGCACTTCCATTCCGGCATACGGGAAAATACGTATGCGGAATGGTTGACAGAGCTGCCAGCCGCCACCTCAGTATCGCTCTATCTGCATGTGCCGTTCTGCGACACGCTGTGCTGGTTCTGTGGATGCCACACAACGGTCGTTAACAATTACGCGCCGGTCGCCAGCTACTGCAACCTGCTCGCGAAGGAGCTGGCGATGGTTGCAAAGACGCTGGATGGGCGGCGCACCGTCACGCATATCCATTGGGGTGGCGGCTCGCCCACCCTGCTGACACCCGACGATGTGGGGCGGCTAAGCGCAGCAATCCATGAATGGTTCGACGTTGCCCCCCATGCCGAATTCGCCATCGAGATCGATCCGCGCGGCTTTGGCGGCGACATGGCCTGGGCGCTGGCAGCGGCCGGCGTGACCCGCGCCAGCATCGGCGTGCAGGATTGCGACCCGAAGGTGCAGAAAGCGATCAACCGCGTCCAGAGCGATGCGGAAACCGCCGATTGCGTGGCGTTGCTGCGCGCAGCTGGCATCGGAAAGCTCAATCTGGACCTGATCTATGGCCTGCCGTACCAGACCGAGGACGGCATCAATCGCAATATCGACTTCGCCCTGTCACTCCACCCTGACCGGCTGGCGGTGTTCGGCTATGCCCATGTGCCATCGTTTAAGAAGCACCAGGCGCTGATTCCCGAAAGCGCGCTACCCGACGTGGCCGGACGGTTGGAACAAGAATCCCTGATCCATGACCTTCTGTGCGCGACCGGCTATGTGCCGGTTGGGCTGGATCACTATGCCCGCCCCGATGACGCCATGGCGCTGGCAGCGCGGGAAGGCACACTGGCGCGCAACTTCCAGGGCTATACCACCGACACCGCGCCGGCGCTGATCGGGCTGGGCGCCTCGGCCATTGGCGCGCTGCCGCAGGGCTATGTGCAGAACCAGGTTGCGGTCCCCATCTGGCGCGCCGCAATTGAGGCGGGAAATCTGGCAACGGCGCGCGGCTTTGCCCTGTCGTTCGACGATCGCGTGCACCGCCATGTGATCGAACGGCTGATGTGCGACTTCGCCATCGACCTGAAACAGGTGCGCCGCCAGTTCCACCTGCCCTGCCGGTATTTCGACGACGCCCTGATGCGGCTCCAGCCGCTGGCGCAGGACGGCATGGTTAGGATCGAAGAGGAATGCATGACTGTAACCCCCGGTCTGCGTCCCGCAGTGCGGCTGGCGTCCGCCGCCTTCGACGCCTATCTGGACGGCGGCGGCGCTCGTCACGCGCTGAGCGCGTGATTTGACAAAGCAAGCATCCGTTGGTCAGTGCGGTGGTCCCGTCTCTGACCGGAACTGCGACGGCGTCTCCCCCACAGGCCACATCTCCGGCCCGTACTTCGGCGGTGTACTGCCGAACTCGTAAGCGCCAAGGTCGGGCGCCCGGCCATTGAAGCCGTCGGTTATGGTGGGCAGGACCGCGCCCTTATCAATGGCGGCGGAACGAGGGCCAAGGCGGAAGTCGAGATCCTCAGGCAGATACAGCTTTCGCGGATCGGACTCGTCAGTGGGCCTGACATTCACAAAGGCGTCCAGCCCGACGACAATACTGTGGGCGTCCTGGCCGCTGCCTTTCTGATATTCAGCCAGCGTGTCATCGGCCTTGTGTACCCGCCCGCCATTGGCGCTTTCGAAGGGCGGACCATCCCAGGAAAAATTGCCCGCGACCTGATTGGGCCCGAAGCCGTTGAAATCCGACGAGGAGTAGGGCGTAAAGGTCTTGACCTGGAATATTGGCTTCTTCCAACCATCGCCGACGATCAGATTATTCCGGAAATGGATGTTGGAAGCCGGCCCCAGCGATCCGGCACTGCCGATGAAGGTGTTGTTGTAAACCAGGATGCCGGCGGGATTATCGAGCAGCTTCAGCGCACCCGCCGTGGTGTTGTTGTATGAGATGTTGCGATAGATATAGGCCGGTCCGCCGAAGATCGGCTGAGTGCTGTAGGCCAGCTGCGCGGTGTTGGCGCAGCGATTGTCGAAGGCGCGCATATTGTGCACCCCGCCATCCAGTTCGATGCAATTGTCAGTGATGTTGAACATGTCGTTGCCGAAAAAATCAACCGACGCACCTTGGTCTTCCGGCACCGGACTTGGGTTTCCAAAGGTGGCATTGTCGATCGCATCATGGAAGTTGGCGATGTAGTTGTGTGCCACCACATGTCCCTGGCCATAGACCTTGACTGCATATTCGCTTGTTATCAGCGCCGGAAAGCCGGGATATTTTCCCCATACATCCGCCCCGATCCAACTGGTGATGTGCTCGGGATCGTGCCGGCCCAGAAAGACATTGTCGGCGATATAATAGTCCTTCGATTTCGCCCAGTCGTCGCGCACGACCCTCCCCACGTCATAGGCACGGCTATTGATCAGGGTGAAGCCGTCAGCGCCGGCAATATCCTTGATACCCAGGAGAAAGGCGACATTTGTATTGCGTACCGTAATGCCATCGAAATAGTTGTAGTTGGCTGCCAAAAGGTTGAACAGCGTGTCATTGCCGTTGCCATCGAAGACCACCTCGCCATCACCCGCTGCCTTGATGACGATGGGTTTGTCCGGCGTGCCGCTGGCAGTGAGGTAATAGGTACCATCGAACGAGGTGCCATAGGTCTCGACATTCTTGTCGAAACCGCCATAGACAAAGCGGTTGTCCTTGTAGGTCCCGGCATGGACCAGAATGGTGTCGCCGGGCTTCACGCGCGGCGGAAAGACATTGCTGTGGTCGCTCTCGTCGGCGCCCATATAATAGGCTGCGAGCAGCCCGATAAATTCATCAGGACCCAGCTTGTCCTTATGGCTGAACGGCCAGACCTGATAGACATGGCCGCCCGCGGCGGGTCTGGGAATGGCACGGGTCCTGACCGTTACGGTCTTCTCCGCCTCGCCATTCACCCCATCCGGATCGCGCATCGTAAAATGGACGTCATATGCGGTATCAGGTTGAAGGCCCAGCACGCTGCCGGCAAAGGCGGGAGGCACGGTGTAGTTGTAATAGTTGAGGCCACCATATTGCGGCTTGGGTCCGGCAATGAACTCCCCGCCCATGCGCAGCATTGGCAGGGCCTGGCGCCACGTTGCCTGCCCCGTTTTGCGGTAGGTCACAATGACCGCTGCATTGCGGTTGTCGTCGCCGCTGATCTTCCATTCAAAGCCCAACGACAACAGCGTAGGCCGTTCGATAACGAAGGTGCCGGACGTCACCGCATTGTCCGCGGCCTGCGCGCTGCCCGCCAAGGCGCAAACGGCTGCCATCGCCAGAGCTATCCGCTGCATCCCGCTCCACTCTTTCCTTCGCTCATCACCGACGCTGCAAGTCTTGAACGCCGGCGTCAATGGCCGGGGGGCGCCGACTGCAGCGCATCGGCAATCGCCTGACGCATCAGCTTTGGTTCATAATTGGGATCATAGAGCGTCGGCCGCTTCAATGCCCCGTCTTCGCGCATATTGCGCGTTTGCAGCCAGGAATGATGATCGACCAGCCCCCACGCCACGATATAGTCAAGCTGGGGATAGCCCAGCATGAACTGGAGATAACGCCTCGTTATATCGGCGTGCGCCTCATCCCGTGCCCTGTTGTCAGGTGGCAGCCCAGTCTCGCCGATATCGAACTCGGTGATCGACAGCCGATGTCCCATCCCTGTCACGGCATCCAGAAAACTCTTTAGACTCGCCTGTTCGCCGGCGTCGAACGACAGGTTGCCCACCACGTCTCCGATCGGGCCGGGACCGATATGGCCCTGCACGCCCACCATGTCGACCGGAATATTCTGTGCCTTGAGCCTGGTCAGCAACTTAAGTACGCCATCGCGGTGCCGTGCGCTTCCTTCAGTCCAGCCCATGTAGTCGTTATAGACCAGTGAGGCATGCGGCGCCGCCTGCCGGGCGGCATCAAAGGCGATGTCCACGACCGCATCGCCCAAACGCTTGTGGAAGGCATCGTCGCGCACAAGACCGG
>Ga0209935_1001133_pt1 | contig 47319 bp, 37 predicted proteins | sample ThiBio_1000_plan_2_FD_183958 | JGI IMG/M metagenome (GOLD analysis project Ga0209935, IMG submission 183958) | Wastewater bioreactor microbial communities from Cape Town, South Africa - Thiocy_cont_1000_plan (SPAdes) | ecosystem: Engineered > Bioreactor > Thiocyanate-remediating >... | reverse complement strand
AGGAGTTCTGCAAAAGATGGGCAGTTTTGAAATTTCAATAGGCAAAATGATGCCTTCATCCTTTAGTAAGTTGAACGAGTCATTGAAACATGTGTCCCAGCCTATTTGGTAGGATTTCTAACATTACGGATAAAACGGCGTAGTTACGATCGTAATTACGTCGTACTGAGTGTAATTTCTGAATGTATATTTCTATTTCTACGGTCAATACGCCGTAATTACGCGTAATTACGACGAAATCTCTAAAAAAGAGTGGACATGGACGTAGATTTACATGTATGGTTAGCAGTGAGATATGAAAGCAATATAGTAACAGGAACATTCAGATATTACTAACAACCGTGTGATCTACGCAACAATGTCATTCTTTGAGCAAGGATAGTTTATCGGTCTGTTATCTGAATCGGTGAAAAAAGATTCTGGTTGGAAAGAAAATATCTACTTTTTTTCCAACATTGAGTTTCAAATAACAATAAGTGAATTTTTTTCCTACAGCAAATACTTGTGATAACGTGCGAATATCGTTACCATCGTTATATGTTATTAACGGATATAAAGTTAACTTAAATCGAAACACGCAACATAACCTTGCGAAGAGTTGCATATATCGTTTTTACAATGTCATGTCAAAAGGCATATGAAAACAACAACAAAAAAGTAGGATAATGCTTACTAGAGATGTACCGAGAATGGTCGTAGTAGGCGATAGAGGATCTCCAATACTTATTTGTATTGGACTTGAGATGAACGATTCCTGCTGCTTAGTTTGTTTATCCAGTTTCAGTATAGTGAATGGGCACCATGCATATCGATGTATTATGTGTGAGAAACGAATTTGTTATACTCGTCTCGAAGACATTAAAATCTGGATCTGTCCAAACCAATCGTATCAATGCATGTTTTGTTCGAAGAATTACAACATGAACACGTTTCCAGAACGCGATAAAAAATTACTTGAAAAATTACACCAGCTTTGTTTTGATAATTATGCGGTAGAGCAAACGAAACGGCGACTTGGTTATGATTGCATGCCACAAGACTTTGTATCTGATGTGAATAGTCGATTACAACAGCTGGATTATTTGACTATGACTGCCAACAATCTTCAAATAGAAACATTCACATCAGAAACGTTATGCAAAGCAGAAAAGATGACAAAAGACTTGTCGAGTATTGTGAAAGAAATCAAGAATGAATCTCCCGTTTCAGAGACTCTTAAGCAAAACTATCGACAATCTATTACGAAAAGCTGCTATGATAGCACTATTCGAGATGAATATATTAATGTTTGCGAAGAATTTATGTTTGAAATCTCAATAGCGGAAGAAACACAATATTTTCCTCATATTAAAGAAAAAACAAATGAATGGATTGATTTATAAACTAAAGAAGAGCAGGCACACTAAAAATAGATTTATTCCTATATCTACACTGCGCGCCATCAGCTTTTATCTCTCTTCTTTCTGTTTCTTCTCACATACGTGTTTTCTGCTCTCGTTCATTTACATCAATAAACAGAACTCACGAAATTTCTCTTTTACGAAAGTACTACACTTACAACATTGAATCGTTAGAGATCTTATTTTAGATAATCAAAATATTTCATAAGAGTAATGACAACGGAATTAAATTTTCGATTACAATCAACAACATTAGAGTTCACTCAGAATTACATACTCATTTGGCTTGATTATGGTATTGATGCATCAAATCAATATTATATTAATGTGATCTCTCAACTTCAAAATGTTATCTATTCCGTGTTTACTTTCACTGATGCTGATCAATGTGTCGATTTTCTCACAGATATTGACAACGAAAAAGTGTTTATGATCCTATCGAATTCGTTGGTACAACAGTTGATAACTTTAATTCAAGATCAAGCACAAATCGACTCGATTTATATCTTTCCTGAAAAAGAACATGAGCCAGTGCCGACTAAACAGTGGATCAATGAATTGTATAATCAACTCAAACGAGATACTCACCGTTGTGATTATAATAATGGCTTCAATCAGTATCATGGGTATGCCTGACTCGTTAGAACGTGGCTTGGATGAACTCGATCAAGAATAGGATAAATACACACCTATTTGGTGGTACACCCGAGACTGTTTGCTATATTCTATGATTAATCGAGCTCTTCGAGTGCAAGATATCGACGTTATCATTAATATGACCTTCTTCATAAAAGATATTCATCAGCAAATACAAAAAATATACAGAGAAAAATGCACTGATTGCGTTCCATTCGTTGTTTATCGATGACAAGGAATGCTTAAAAATGAAGTAGAAAAACTAAAATCAAGTAAAAATAGTCTATTAGCATTTAATAATTTTCTTTCGACCAGCATGAGTCGCCAACACTATCGCTTCAGTGGATAGTGTCAGTTACTTTGGTAGCATCGAAGAGGAAATATTATTTTCAATGCACACAGTATTTCGTATTGGTGAAATGGAACAATTGGAGAATGACATATTACAAGTAAAATTAACATCGACAAATGATGACGATCCACAGCTTCGAATTCTTACTGAACATATTGAAAAAGAAGAGCTTTCAAAAGGCGACGGCGTAGGATGGGATCGTTTGAGCTGTCTAATGATACAACTTAGCGAGTTCGATAGAGCCGAAGATTTTTATCGAAAACTATATAATTCAAACTCTCATATAGATTCTACATATATTGTCTTACAGCTTAATCTGGGAAATGTCAAATATTTTCAAGGTAATTATAAAAAAGCAGGAAATTTCAGTTTTTTACGAGATCCATTGATCATGTTCAAGTCGCCAGACGAGTAATTCCGACATTTTATTCGATAAAATCTTATAAGATCTCGATTTCTTGTGTCCATCAACGACATTATCGATTAAATTATTGTTCATCTAAACATATATAAATAGTATTCGTGACTCTTGCCGTCTATTTATAATGATTTTATCACGCAAATCATCGATATGTCGTAGTTAATATGAGAATGAAATTGCGTTTGTAATCGAAGTTTAATTAAAGTAACTAGCGAAACGATGAAAGAAAAAAAACACTTTTTCTATTATGAAAAACGCTTCAATTATATTTTTCCAAACAAAATCACTGAACACGACGAAACAAGAAGAGAATCGATAGGATATTCGAAGTTTCTGTTCATAACAACACTTCTAAAATCAAAAACCATCGTTCTACTTTTTCAAATTCATATCCATTTCAATACAATTTGAAGATATTTTTATGTTGAAAAATTTAGAATTAAAAATTCTGTTGTAAAGTAATTTCTGCTTCGGATGGCACTTCTTGAATATTATCAAACTTTGAAATATGACGCAACGATTGTTTTGCTTGTTGATGTACAGAAGGTTTCCTAATTTCACCTGAATATCCTGGATAAATCAAATCATTCGAGATCGAACCAAAAGTTTGTACGGGAAAATGAGTCGTAACATTTTGATTATGAAGACAATATGTTTCGTCATCATATGTCCATACATACATAACTGATGATTTATTTAGAACAATGTCGGTCGATTGGTTAAATATGTGAAATTTAATCGAATCATACGTATTGTTTTCTCGTGTTCCTGATGAGAATGTTATATAACCGTTAAGTAAAAGTAATCGTTCATTTACTTTTATTGACATTGATAAATTCAATTGTTTATGATAGAATCTTGCTCTTTTTTGTAAAAGTAATTTTATTTGCGAACGATTTAATGGCATATGCTCGGCATAATGATTACTTAAAATATGTAGAGCAATTTCACGATAGATCGACGGTGTTAATTCTTCATCGTTTAATAATTGATTTAATAACTCAATATCAATACAATAGGCTTCTAAAACTCCACCAACAACTGAGTAAGTACCATGAGCAGTTAGTTTTTTTGAGAATAGACAATCAATGCCTATTATATTACCTGATCGATAGTAAATAGGTTGATTGTCTATCTCACATCGAATAATTCCACGACCGATGAGATATGCTGTGTTCACTATTTGACCTTGTTGAAGAATAATTTTACCAGGTTGAAACCATTTTTGTTTTGATTTCATAATTATTTCCCAACGTGATTTATCATTTTCTGAAATCAATTGAAATAATGACAAGAAATGAAAACCATGTTCAATAGTTTTTGATTCATTTTGTGGCATTTTAAAATGAGTAAATTCTAAATCGAACAATTTCTTTTCAATTAATTCAAGAATATGTGCATATTCTGTTTCTCCTAATATTCCAGTTTCATAGAGTTCAATAAGAGCTATGGATTCATATTTAAGTAACATCGAAGCACAACGTTTTGTCATTTGAATTCGCCAACACATATTGGATAGGATTGTTGTAGATCGAGTAGAGTATACGCAGCAATTTGTTGATATGAAGAAATTTCTCGAGAAAGTTCTTTCCAAACTTGTTCATCAATATTAGCTAATTCAGGAAATTGTATTCGAATATTGTTCATACGATCGCGTGTTGAATGAAAAGCTAAAACTAATTCAATCATAAGAAAGATATGATCAAATAAAAATTTATTCAATTGTTTTTTTATCCAATCGATAGAATCAAATTGTAAGAATGTTTGTAGTAAAAATGACAATCGACATTGTTCGATAATTGAATCCCAATGAATTTTAATAGAACATTGATGTCGGGCTTTTTCTACGGATTTAATTAAAATGTACAATGTTCGACGACGAATCATGCCAAGATACCATTGTTTTTCATAGTCAACTAATAGAGCCGTAAGAAAACGAATGCTCATTTCATTTCGCATATTTTCATATCGTTTCGTATCTTCTGGTTGAAAATCAAATACTGGAAACAGAAAATCTTCATGTGTTACTGGGTTATCAGAAGAAGAATTAATCTCATGTATATTATTTGGAAAACTTTGTGGTTGCACAACAGACGAATTTCTCGGTCCAGTTGTGTTTGGAATAGCAGATAATCTTCGGTGAATACTCGTTTTTCGACTTGCATCCATTTCTTGCACAAGTTTTTCAGGCAAATATTCATTGAGAATATTCCAATCAACATCAGAAAATTGTTTTTCTTGTTTCATTTTATTCAATTGATTTGACGTTTGAATTCGCATATGTTCGAGAGCTTGTAATAAGATTGTTTCACTTTCTGGCGTACCTTGATTGAGACCCAATAATCTTACGACAAATTTACTACTCGTTCCATTAATAGTTAAAGTAAAAAGTACAATCATACATATGTGAAATAAAAAACGATTTCTTGTAATTTCATCAATATGTGACTCGGATTTTATAATCAAAGCTAAAATAACCGCCATGCTACTTCGTAAACCACTCCATGTCAAAACAAGATATTCTTTCCATGAGAAATATATACCACTCCAATGCATAAATGGATAGAGACAAGCAACAGCTAATAAACGTGCAAGATGAAGAAAAATATACAAAACAATTGAGAAACCAAAATCACGGCCAGTTATATGCGTTTGTGTACCAACTAAAAATTCAGCTAAAATAATTCCTGTTATTATAAAAATAAGAATCTTAATAAAATAAATCATGATACGCCATGTACTAGTAATTGGAAGTTGTACATGACTACTAATACAATACTTATGTTTGGCCATGTACAAACCGACAACAGCAACAGCTAAAACACCAGAAACAGTGAGTTCAACATCAGCAATATAGAAAAGAAGATAGGCAAGACCAAATGTTGCTATGATTTCTACTTCTAAATCATTATTAATCATATTGAAAATAATAACAGCAATAATACCACATGCAAAACCAAATGCAGAACCTCCTGAAAATATATATGTTTAGTAACGAATTTTTTATTCATATGCAATAATACTCACCAAGAGTAAATTTAACAATATCAACAATAATTTTCTTAGCACTATTACTTCCGCTGACAATAATATCTTTAAAAATGAGAAATATAACAAATGTCGAACCATCGTTCAATAATGACTCAAGTTCAATTAATGCTGCCAATGATTTACTTGCACCAGATTCATGTAAGAGTGCAACGATAGCAACGGGATCGGTTGTACTAAGAATACTACCAAACATAAGACCTTCGAGCCAAGACCAATCGTATGGAAATATATATATTGCACATAGTGCAATTATAGGCGCACCAATAAATACTCCGAGACCTGCTAAAAGTATTCCGGAAAAAATTTGCTTTTGAATAATATGAAAATGACTATTGAATGCCGCATCAAAAATAAGTAATGGTAAAAATATATAAAATAGAAGATGAGGATCGATGTCTTTCAATTGTCTTTCACCCTCAAGAAAATTATTATCTATTAAATCGATATGTGAAATAATAATGCCAATAATAAAACCCAATATCAGTACGACTACTGTGAATGGAACAGGAAATTTATTTTTTAATACTTGTGACAGAAATAATTTGCATATACAAGCAGCTAAGACGGCGAATGATAAAAATAAAATTACTGTACCAGTAGAATGATGTTCTACGTCGTGACTATCAGTTGTATGATTGTCAGTTATAATCATCTAAAAATAATTTTTATTAGCATAAAAAAAACGGATATTGTCGTAATATATTATGAAAACATAACGTTGTATTGATGCGAAGGATAAAATAAAATCCAAGGAGATAAAAATAAACATAATGAAAAACCAGTTTTGCGTTCGTAGGTTGAGGGGGTTTTCGTAATAATAATAATAATATGAGAACGAAAAACAAAAATGTATCGAAAATGTTCGAAGAGCACGTATGTAAAGCATTCGATCGATTATGAAGTGCGCATATAAAAACAACCATGAAAGAAAATAATAATAGAAATAAAGTAATTATATGAAATGATTTTTTTACAAAAGTGTCATGCATGTCAAATTTGAAATTTGAATTCAATTTTCAAATCGGACACTACTGGTATATCCATGCATAGAAAGAAAAATCTACGAATATAATAAAAAAAAGCTGTACGTCTTAAGAACGTATATATTCTCTCATTTATTCAAACGTTTTGTTTGCGAGTATAGATAGAAAAAAGTATGACAAAGCAAAATATATTGTGTTCGAAAGTATGAATGAGTACAAAGAAATATGTGTTCACAACGGCGAGTCTTTTTAGTTACTGGAGCTAACAAAGGTATCGGATTCGAAATTGTTAAAAAACTCTCAACAAATCATCCGAACGATTTAATTTTACTTGGTAGTCGTGATCAATAATGCTGGTATAGGCACAGTTGGACTACAAATTAAACAACTTCAAGATACGTTCAATACGAATTTCTATGGAGTCAAACATATGAATGATACAATGTCACCATTATTGAGAGACAATGGACGTATTGTTAATGTTAGTAGTAGTCATGCAACAGAAGCATTAAAGTATTGTTCTGTAACACAAAATCTTCAAACGACAACCAACAATTTCAATCAAAGGCTAACTTATTGAGTATAGCATAAATGTGTACGCCCAACTATATTCTCTTTCTTAAGATTGCCCTATGATCCTGAATGAGGATCTTCATACGAACAGTAACGAAGCTTTATAGTAGAATCCTATAAAACCTTTGAATTATAAATGACAAAAATACTAAGTAATTATATATATATATATAACAACAAAAAATAGAACGTAATCTCATTTAGAAGAAATTTTATTCGCTATGATATCGAAACTGCTAATGGAATAACCTTGATCCATATTTTTTATGCGGAATGTGACGATTGAGGGAATTTTTGTTTGATTGATTTGAAATTGCATTATGGGAGCAGGAGCAAAAATAGTTGTATTTTCGGTTCGAACTGTTTCAATTACAGTGAATTGTGCATTGTTAATAGCACCTTCTAAAAGACCCGAATTACCGGCTGTATAAACAGTGATGTTCAGTTGAATAGGTGATTCAAAGATTTGTATTGGATAATAGAACGTTGAATTGATAGTTAAGTTTCTGAGATCAGGATAATGAAACGATTGAGGATGGTTCATATAATTCGTTGCATTGAAATTCGAAGAGGGAATCGGAATGCCAAAAGTTAGATTGATCGAAGTTTCACGAATTTGATCAATCGCTTTGAGTTTCGGAGATGGTCGAGGAAGTTGAGCAATGGGTGAGGTTATATTGAACATATGAGTTGTGTCGATGATCGTTTCTTGTCTCATATCTTCTAATAAACCCCAATGAGCACTGGCACCAGCTGTAAACCAGTTAAAGGTCTCAAAACCAAATTGATACCATCCATTGAGAAATCTCAAACATAAATCAATCATACGAGGATCACGTGTTGCATTTGTTTTAGCTTCAGATGAACATTGTTCACATTGGTTAGTTATATCTGGTCCACCTTCGTAAGCATAGACTGATATATTAAACCACGCAGCGTAAACAGCTTGTGTACCTAGTGGTGCTTGTTGACTCCAACCAGCTTCAGGTAAAAATTCATCAATACTCATATTGAGTACATTGAGTATTTGATTTGTGTTTAGATTTGTCCAATTTTTATAGATTCCTAAATCAAAATAAGGTGCAACGGCAATGCCATGTAGATAATTCGTCGGAGGTCCGTAGTTAATATTCAAATAATCTAAATAATCAATCATAATAAGTTGGTGTTTCGAATCACCGGCGAGAATTGGTCGAACACGTTTCCATGGACCAACATTTTCTTCGCCAAAAACAGTCTTAAATAGATCGGAGACATGTTTGATTTGATAAGCAATACGACGATAAGCCCATGTACGGACATTCGTCGAATTATCATAATTGAAATGAAATGGATCACCTTGATTCACAACAGAATCATTGGCTAAGTCAATATTTGCTTTCCATTGAAGGAATACAGGATTCCAAATTTCATTCGAATATTCAACATAGATATTTGTTCTTGGATTCAATTCACTCAACATTAGACGAGCAAGACTCAACATATAATCATCACTTGCATGAAAAGGAATATTTATCCATATATCAATTGAATGATTAAATTGATTGATTAGATAGGGAATTGTATGCCAGGGATTATGTTTTGGCGGATGATATAATGGCCATGAAAGAGGTGTTGTTTCATTCCAATTGACTTCAAAATTCACATTTGTATCTATCCATTCCATAAATCGAATTAAGTTAAATCTTGATAGATGTGCTAATAGTAACTCAGTGAAATTGGATTCAGCCGATTGATTGTATCCTGATTGTAAAACTGTTAAATCTTGAAGACCAGGTCCAGTTGTATTTTCAAACAGAAGTATTAAACCACTTGCATTTTGACGAACAATGATGTGTGCAGTTAAAATATTTGTAATTGGATCATAGGTTTTATCTTGAACCAATCCACCCTTTAATGTCACATGTGCATTGCCTTTTGCTCTTAATAAATATGTTCCACCAAAATCAAGATGTTCTGATGCGATAATCACACCAAAATCTTCGGTCGGCCATCCAGTGACTGGATCAAATATTGCATTTCCATCCCATGGTGCTTCAATACTTCCCCATGCTTGTGCTTGTCGAATTAAATTGACATATGGAAGAGTTCGAACATAATCACGAACTTGATGTAAATTTCCTCCTACCGATACATTTCTGACCACACTCAATTTCAAAAACAATATTAAACTTAGGACAAAAAAAATCTTCATGAATATCTCTCTGTCGTTTTTATTTCTTCAAATGATAAAAGACATGCACCTTTTCGTGTTATCAGAGAGAAACTTCGCATTGAAGGTTTGGAAGTACTATCTTGAGGGTGAATGGTTGTATAGATGATAAAATGTGATTAGTAATTCGATTGTTTGGAATATTTGGTTGATTGGTTTTTAAAGTTTGCTGCACTGAGTTATATCGTTTGATTATATTGAAAGAAATCGGCATTTAAATTGAAAAGTGGATTGAAATTGTGTAGTTTATTCATACATACGGTTGAAATTTTTGGAAATTTATTCTATTGTTTAAAGTTTGGATAATTTTTGATAATTTAGACGGAAATTAATTGTTTCCTATGAGAATTTAAGAGAGAAAGAGTATTCAGTTGAAAATTTTCATTTACCGTGCATGAATGATTGAATTTTTGCTGGGTTAATGACCATTTGGTGATAATTTGGTGTTTGATTGATGATAATCACTTGAACATGTAATATTTGAGTAAATTGAAACTGTGAATGAAAATGAAGAGAAATTATCGGTCTTATATACGGTTTGAAATGAGTAGGAGGCGAAAGGTCATGCTCTCCATCGCAAATATTATTGAGATACGTATTAACATCTAATAACTTCATCAATCAAACATTAAATCAAACAAGTAATAGTGATAACTAATAACTATAAACATATTGCTTTCTTTTTGCGAAATTGTACGCTTCATATTATTTTAACTGCGAATAAACGGATTATTCATGATTAGTTAGCGAATGTTCTCTAGCTTTGGCAGTAACAACATTGTTGTTCTTTTGAAGTCTATTGGAACACAGATCATAGATAGATCGTCGAAATGGACTTTTCTTAATACTCTTCATTTTACTCTTTCATTATGGTCGGACATTTTTTGATTGTATTCTAAAGCTTTCAGTTTCATTAATCATTTGGCAGCCGACTTAAGAGAGAGAAAGAAATACTTGAGAAAACTATGAAAACGATTTATTTCTTATACAATTTCATAGATTTTGCACGAGATAATGTCAAATCTTCCATAGAAATCGAACCTTTTTACATCTGACAATCAAATGCATATAACCATTGTCCCATCTCTATCCAATCTTTAGTTCTTTGTTTTTTAGCTTCAACATATATCCTCTGAGTATTCTATCAATAGCTTTCGTGTATTATAATCATGTTTTATCAGTCATTCAAAAGTATAAGAGAACGTTGTCTTGTGACATATATCTGTGCGCGCTTATTTTCTTCTGCCGAGCAGCAGCAAAGAACGAAAAGAATAGAAAAAGACTGAGAGAAAAATACTGATGTATATAGATATGTGTTACTTGGAAGTTTCCAAGTAACTTCACTGAATATAAATACACAAAAAACGACTTCATTAAATTGTATTGATCCTTGTTACTGACATATCGTAAGTGTCTTATTAATTTTCGTAAAAAAAAAACATTTGCGTTATACTGCGATAATGACGACGATTTTTCTTTATTTTCTCGACCAAAATAAGGATATTACAAAAAAAAAAATATTCGCATAAATTAAACACACCAATGTTCTATAGAGTTTGATTGAAGACGAATATCTTTTTGAAAATAGATTCGAATTCTTAAAAATGATTATATGACGACAATTTATTAAAAATGTCAAGCGATAATATTAGATCATCATCAAATCTGACTGAAAATTTGGAAATATTTTCACTTGTGTGGCTTGATCCAGACATTCATAAGGACATTGAAGGTAAAGCTGCTCAACAGCACCTTCGCTCCACTATTAATCATGTTCAAATTTTTAATACAAGTGAGGAATGTGAAGAATACGTTCGGCGAGTAAATACTGATCGCATTGTACTGATTGTCAATGAAGAATTAAGAGAAGACTTTGTACCTAAAATTGACGGTCTTCAACAAATATCTGCTATCTATATATATGCTCAAAACCATAAGCCATCCAAAGGATCGATCACTAAATCTAACAAAGTAATTTAATCTATTTATATCATAAAACTTCATTATGTCTATAGATCATGAGCATAGCAACAACGTTCGACGATCTTCTTCGAAAAATCGAAATCGATCAAAAAAAAAAGAGAAAAAGAAGATCAAAATTCATTAATTAATATTTTCGAACGATCATCGGCAAGTATTGATGGTGGATATTTACACACAGAAATTCTCGTCGATAATCTGATTCGAATGCAACCAAGCGCTACAGATAAAAATGAATTGATAGAGATCTGTCGAAAAGAATACACAGATAATCCAAGCACATTACAGATTTTAGATGAATTTCAACGTGATTATTCAAGTGATCAAGCTCTATGGTGGTAAATCAATTATTTTTTTTTTATTATTTTGACACCTGAGAGCAATCATTTATAATAGGTACACACGAGAAACATTTCTCTATCGGATGTTAAACAAAGCACTTCGAGTTCAAAACATCGACATGTTGATCCTTTTTCGATTCTTTATTCGAGACATTTATCAACAACTTATTCAACTACAAAACATGCAATCATCGGGACCTATGCGTGTTTATCGAGGTCAATTGATGTTAAACGACGAGGTTGATGTGCTTATGAAATTCGTCGGTGAACTCGTCAGTATGAATTCATTTCTTTCGACAACTACCAATCGAGATCATGCAGTATTTCTGATAAATAGTGATCATGTCGCCATTGGTTATCAACCTGTTTTATTCGAAATCGACTTAGATTCAAATATATTAGAAACCAAACCTTTTGCTGATATTAGTAAGAAAAGTGCGTTTCCTAGTGAAAATGAAGTCTTACTCATGCTTGGTAGTATATTTCGTATTATTAATATATATTATCAAGATGATAATCGATTGTGTATCATTCATATGACTTTATGCAATAATAATAATAATCAAAATAATTTGAAAGAACTTTTCGAACAAATGAAAAAGGAGAGTGGATACGAGTGCAATCTTTATTCGCTCGGGTTTCTTCTCCGAAAGTCATGCAAATTGGACGCAAGTGAACGATGTTATCGTCGATATTTGAAAGAATTGCCTGATAATCATGCTGATACAGGCAAATGCTATCATGAATTAGGTAATATTCTTGTTATTCACGGAAAGTATGTTGAAAGTTCGGAAATGTTTATAATAGTATCGGTATTGCTTATTGGAAAAATGGCGATTGTATGCGAGCGATTTCTTCATATGAAAAAGCGATTGACATTCTCAAATATACTTATGGAGAAGAACATCAACGAATTGCTTGGTGTTTAAATAATATTGCTGTCATTCTCTATGAAGAGAAAAACTATGAACAATCACTCGAATATTATCTTCGTGATCTGACGATGAGTGAAAAACTTCTTCCAGCCAATCATCCCGATTTGGCCATGTCTCACATGAATATTGGTATTATTCATCGTTGTCTCGGCCATTTTGATATGGCTCTTGAACATTATGAACGTTCATTACAAATGAAACTCGAATCTCTTCCTGCTTTTCATCATGAAATAGCCAATGCATACAATAGTATCGGTATGGTCTATCAAGATAAAGCAGATTATGAGCAAGCTCTCTCATATTTTGAGAAATCATTAGCAATCTACTCAATGACACTTCCGCCTGATCATCCAGCTATAAATACCATTAAAAACAACATCGAATCTACAAAATCAAAAGCAACACAAGAATGTATGAATTAGTTTTGTCGTTTGAATAGTTTACGAATATTTTTCAGATTCGTTTTGAATTGATCTTTGTATGTTGTTGAAGGCAAAATAAATATAATTGAAGTGACAAACGGCGGCAGAAATGAAACGAAATAAGCAGCAAGAAATAACCATGGATAACGAATTGATTTCATACAACCAGTTAGAAATGCTATAATCAAACGTGGTAGAGCTAAAATGACGAGAATCGATGGACTAATAATTAAATGTTTATTTTCATGGAATTGTTCGCGAAGATATTGTTTATAATTTTTATTTTTATGTGCTTTCGAACGATTTCGTGCGACACTAATAATAATAATCGACGCACAGACTATATGAATAATAAATGGAATAAAAAAATGAATAATTCGAATAATTAAATTATAAATTCGAATCGACAGTGAATATCGAATGATGCATAACATTCGTTGATCACCTTCATCGACAATTAATTCTCGATTCAATGGTTCATAAATAAAACTAATAAAAACTATAAAAATAGTCAATGGTATCGTCCATCGAGCAAATTTTATCCTATCGTTTCCTCTTCGATTGCTCGGCTGAGTAACAATCAGAATTCTATCAATTGACACACATACACTCAACCAATCTTGAATAGTAACGAACGATTGAAGAAGATAATCAATTGAATAACAACTGATTTTCTGAATTAAACGATTCGTTATGAATGAACTTTGAAAAAATACTAGAAAACAAAATTTGAGAATAAATAGAGTAAGAGTAAAGAACGAAACGATCGATAGAACATATAGATACAATCCACATGCAACTTCACGAATTGTTTTCATGCGAAATGTCGATGTCGAACATATGCCATTGATCAAACCCATTAGTGCAAACAATGTTGTTAAAACGATACTTATTTTTACTGGTATTGTCTGACGAGAGACTGGTACCTTTTGACGGATATGATAGCTCAAAATAACATCAAGTGATAAACTAGAACCTTCGGTTGTAAACTGACATTTTGTGCCGTAAAAACAATCTCCACATTCGCACATTGTGTAGGCAGGACAGATTGGCGTGTTTAGTAGACATTGTCCACCGTTGTCACATTGAGTTCGATTGAGACAAGTCGAACTTGTTTGAAAATCGAACGGAAAACAATTCGCAAAACGATCTTGATTACATTGACACATAAAATGTTCACTATCGTGTATACAAGATAAATGACGATTGTCTTTACAGATTTTATGATACAATTTCACACGTCGTAGAAACGAATAAGTCTTCGGCAACGCATCAGAAACTGGCATGCAATACATCGATGATTGAATTTTAATTGCATTCACAGATATACTCTGAGCTTTTGTCTGCAGAAATGTCAAATAGTATTTGGAAAGAATTCGTACGAAGATAAGATTGTACGGCGTCGATGTATAAACAGTTAATGTATTTTGATCGACAGGAATTCGTTTCAATATGGTTATGATCAGAGGATCAGTTTTATTCTGTACGGTAACAGTATAAATGAATATTGCTTGAGGAATATTAATATTACCGAATGATATATCAATACGAATATTTTTCTCTTGACATGTTCTACCAAAATATCCGTCAGGACATATACAAAGAAAATCATCTGCTATTGGAATACATTGTCCATCATGTTGACATGGATTCATTTGACATGCCGATGGAAGATAACATCGAGGTCCAATTTTATTTATTGGACATAAACATATGGATTGATTATTCATTTTACCAAGACATATCGATGATGGCGAACAATTGCATTGATCATGTGTTAGAATTCGTTGACTATGTTGTTGTGTAACATCGGTTGGATTTGATGGAATTGTTAAGAGAGAACTTATTCGATTGACAGGAAGGAATAAATGAGAAATTGGGATTATCCAACTCGTATAATAGCGTAAATCGATTCTTTCGTAAACATCAATATGAATTCGGTATTTGTTTGTGAGATTTTTTGGACGAGATTTATAGAGAAAATTAAAATGATGTTTAATATCGCAATCTTTGGTTGTAATATAAGTTAATTGTTCATAAGAATGAATAAGATTCGTTTGATCAATGAGGAACATATATAAACTATAGATACCTTGACAATTCGATGTGCAATTTTTAAAGAATGTCAACGTTAAACTAACACGTTCATTTTGAAATTGACATCGATCACCATAATAACTTGGCGGACAAAGACAAGAATCGTTTTTCTCCTGTCCAAATGCAATGAGAATACCTCGATTACAGTTCGAATTCGAACGAATTAATTTCTTTTCTATAGTCTGATTTGATATCGATTGATTTCGATCATTATTTGCATTTGGTATGAATTGATTCGATTGTTCCAAAGTAAAATGTAATAAATTGTTATAATCATTTTTAATAAGAATTCTATCATAATTCATTTTCTCAAGGGTCGTTCTGATTAAAAACGTTGCATTCGCATATTCACGATAAACTTTATAATCCGAATATGGTGTATTGAAAAAGAAATATTTCTCTTCCCTGCAAATACTTGTATCTAAAAATTGTAATTCCGGATGATATCCTTGATAAATATCTATACAACGATCTTCGTTCCGACATTTATACGTATTCTCGAAACTATTAGGAAATTGCCTTCGACAATGTTGTCTCTCATCCATCGAACCAAGACAATCGTGAATTCCATTTCCAGTTTGATTCAATGGTAAACATATTAATTTCAAAGTTCTAGGCGAAATACATTCATGATGATCGGGATAACATGGCGACGTTCGATTACAATTCAATTCATCGGCTCCATCCGGACATGTCCATGCACCGTCACAATGTGTATAGATATTATCACATGGCCAATGTTCACAATCGGTTTCATCTGTTTCATTGCCAGACACAAACGATTGATAATCATTGCAAAGTTTTGGAAAATGAACTTTTGCTTTTAGCGTCTCCCGAGGATTTTCATCTTCTTTGCCAAGACAATCATTGATGCCTTCGCGAACTCTATAACGAGATATACATTTCGTTTCAGATGTACACGAAAAACGATGTTTATCATTCAATTCGCATGAATTCGGATAGACTTCATCGATACCATCATAACAATCATTGACTCCATCGAGTAATCGATGTTTTGAAATGCATTTCGTGGAATTCGGACAATGAAATAATGACGAATCAATACAATCAGTTTCATTTCCAGTTTTATAAATAAAATTACATGCCTGAAAAAAATCTGGTATCTCTGCAATCTGTAGATTAAGCGTATCTAGACTAGTACAAGTTAAATTATCGAGTATTATATCAACTTGAATGAATGAACATCGTTGCATATCGAAACAAATAAAGTCTGGTCTTCGACTTATTGAGAAATGATCAAAGACAAATGATTGATTCAACCAATAGCCAAATCTTACATGACCATCGAAAACAGGATATGAAGGAAACATAGCATAATCCGAATGAGTACATACTTCGTCAAATGGTTCTCGATAGAAAAACTCATCGATACAACCATTGTCATGTTCATCTTGATCTTTTATATACGTAAAACACATGAAAGTATACCAACATTCATAGTTTAGTTCAGGATAATGTTCGTAATTAACCAGAGATTGTTCGATGATTTGTACACGATTATTTTGACAGTCGAGATTTTCTCCATAATTAGACAGATCTCTGTGAATCTTATGTGGTACATAGCGAATACTTGCTTGTCCATCTCCACAGATCGAATTAAATTTGTGTGTTCTCAAACGATGATTTGTATCTTCACAGCGATATGAAGGATCTTGGAAACAATTCGGATATCGGATTGCTGATGAATATTGATTGATTAAAAAAATATCTGATAAATCGATGGAATCTGTTTGATAGTCATTTTCATCTGAACTATCTAGACAATCGGGATTGTAGGGACTATCGTTGAGAAATTCTTCGGGAATGCACATTCCTTGATGGCAACGATATTCATTTTCCTTACATTCGTTGATTTCTAATTCGAGACAATTAATTTCATCAGTTCCTTCTAAACAATCAACAATTCCATCACATACTTCTCGCCAATCGAGACACGATGGCGATGGACCTCGATCACATTTCATCAGTATATAACAAGTCAAACTCGATGTGTTGGCATATGTTTGAGTAACAAGTTCACTAAAAGTTTCATCATTAGAATCAAATGTAAATTCGCAATATCGACCAAACCATGGCACCGAACAGTTATGATACCATTCCGATAGTAACTTTTCATCTTGAAATTCGAAATAACTTTCATAATTCTCAATCAAATCAATCGGAGCAGACCACGCAAATAAATCTTGTGCAGTAATTTTCCTTTCACGCATCTGTTCAAATGTCATTGACGATTGAATATTCATTTCGATTTTTACATTTAAATCTTCATCAACAAAACAATACGGAATAATCTGATAGGGAGTTCGAAATCTTTCATCATTTTTATAATATTCGACTATATTATCCAAGACTTTATAATCAAAACAATGAGTAAATAGATGATTTTTACTCGGATAAAAATTCAATTGAATTTCATTTGTTATTACTAATAAGAATTGAAAAAAAATGAGAATATTACTCACCGACATTGAAATTTTTTCTCAATAAAAACTAACAATATTTTAACATTAACTATATATAGGGCACGTTTGTCTTGTTTTAACACGTATTTTAAATTTGTTCTGTTATAAACTCAGAGGAAATAAAATACTGAATATATTGTCTAGATTGGGTAGAAGAGGTTTTTTTTTAAAATTTTCTCTTTAAAAGCTTATAAGCTCTGTATGGATGAATTTCTTCGTTCAACAAATTACAAAATCATTTGTAATACTGAATATCAACATTAAACTTAGTGACACAGAAAAAGAATTGTCAAATGATCGAATTGAAACGAATCTTTTATTTGTTTACCTGGCACGATCTCGAGGTTGTTGAGGATAATTTTGTCCAACACCGACAACAAACGATCTTCCTGTATCACCTAACATATAACCAATTTGTTGAACAGCAAAATTCAAATATGTTTTCGATTCAATTCCCAATTCGTTCGCCTCAAACGAAGACAAAGATAAAACTAGAATTTAATTATCAAAAATTGTATTCTAATTACTTGTAAGAAAATAAAAGCAAGATCTGCTACACACGGAGTACAATACGAGACATCAAACAGTGGTGTTCGCGCCGTTAAAAGAAAATCATAATTTTGTTTGACTCGATCGATATATCGTTTTTTCTTTTCGTTCGTGTGCAGAGGCAGCGCTGTGGGAGGCCAAGTGTGACTGGAAAATTGTCTGCATTTGTGTTGTGATTATCATTAGTAAACTTATAATGATTGATAAGTTTAAAACAAACGTGACATAATTAAATAAGTCTTCCGAAATGAAAATTGAAAAAACAATTTTTTTATGCGTAGGCTTAAATAAGAAATGGAGAAAAAACAAAAAATCTATTCACTTCTTTCTCATATCTACGTCATAAACATAAGTAAGGTCTCTTTTCTCTGTATTAATATGAAAATACGATTCTTTTTTTATTCAATTAAAATTAATAATCAACAAAAAAAAATCATTTGCACAATTCTATTTCTGATGAAAAGTTGTTTCTATGATCAAATATAAATCTGCAACAGTATCCATTGGTTCAAAACTAACTTCAATGGGATGGCCAAATCAAGTAATAACACATCTACGAAGATATTTCAAACTATCTTTTACTACTATCTCCTTCTATAAGGTAGAACCAAGTAAACAATCTAGAGAACTTCCCAGAGTCCATGCGGATAGAGAAAGAATAAAAGATACAAGGAAATTTTCGGCGTCCTTGAACCACACTACTTCAGAACCTGATTCTCATTTGAAGTAAACATAAACATTCCAATACGTTCATATTAATTATATTTGATTGTAGACAATCCAATGCGAAACATAATGTTAATGTTGGTCAAAAAATAAAATATTTAAAAGCTGGATTAATTCTTACTGGAATTTTGCTAATTTTTATTGCTTTGCCGGGCACGATAATAAGCATATACTTTCTTGTTATTATGATTCACACAACAACAACTACAAGTAAAAATAAAGTTCATCTAACAAAACCTAACTAATGATATCTACATCCTCAACAAAAATGTTTATATTTAGTTGCAACAACAACAACAACACCTACGCCAGGTAATGTATAAGATTGATAGAAAATCTAGATCGAATTGTCTTTTTCTTACGTTCAATACAATAAGTAATTTGCTTATAGGATGGTCAATCACGGGTAGTATGAACTATGCTCGAGGTTATCACACAGCATCTGTATTAACAAATGGGAAAGTGTTAGTCGCTGGTGGATATAATTCTGTTAGTACTTATTTGAATAGTGCTGAGTTGTATGATCTATCAACAGGAATGTGGACAGTTACTAGTAGTATGAACTATGCTCGATATTATCATACAGCATCTGTATTAACAAATGGACAAATATTAATCACCGGTGGAATTTCTGGTGCTAGTAGCTATTTGAATAATAGTGAGTTATACGATCCATCAACAGGAGTGTGGACACTCACTGGTCGTATGAATTATGCTCGACAACAAGCTACAGCATCTGTATTAACAAGTGGAAAAGTGTTAGTTGCTGGTGGATATAATAATGTAGGTGGTTATTTGACTAGTGCTGAGTTGTATGACCCATCAACAGGAATGTGGACAATCACTGGTAGTATGAATTATGGTCGATATTATCATACAGCATCTGTATTAACAAATGGACAAGTGTTAGTCACCGGTGGATATAATAATGTAGGTGGTGCTTTAAATACTGCTGAATTATATGACCCGTCAACAGGAAGTTGGACATTTGTTAGTAATATGAATAGTGGTAGATACACACATACAGCATCTGTACTAGCAAATGGGAAAGTATTAGTTGCTGGTTATTCTCCTATATCTACTGCTGAAGTATATAATCCATTAGCAAACATATGGACAATCGCTGGCACTATGTATTATCCTCGATCGTATCCAACAGCATCCATATTAACAAATGGAACAGTATTACTTGCCGGTGGAGTCTCTAGCAATATTTTTAATACTGTTGAGTTATATGATCCTTCAACAGCAACGTGGTCAATTAATTATAACATGGCTTATCCTCGAAATTACCATACGACAAGCGTATTAGCAGATGGACGCGTATTAGTCACTGGTGGAACGAACAGTATCAATGGTTATTTGACTAGCTCAGAGCTATACCAATCATAAGAAGCGAGCTAATAAACAATAAACTTTGTTTATAACGACCTTTTTTGTGACAATCTCTTTCGGTAGCTGGGTGAGGGCGTTGATTATAAGATATAATCATTTCGGCCAACAGCTCTTTTAAGAATGAATTTCTGCTAATCAAAGTTTTCATTAGTGTATCGGTTAAGGATCAAGGGCATTCAGGTGCAGTTCTCTCTCTCGCTATATATATTGTTTCTTACAAATAGTACACAAATAATATTTATCAACAAAATGAATCGTGTAATGATAGCATATCACTCTTTTAAAAAAGTCCAACAAAAATACAATTTGAAAGAAACAGATCTATTAACGGTTGCTGAAAATGATGAAGTCAATCAATTAATTAGCTTTTTTCACGAAATAATTTCAAGTCCTAATTTAATAATCGAAACGAAATACACATTGGATTTAAGTGATATATGTGCATATGTAAATCATGATTTAAAAGGTATACTGTAATGAACGTATGAAAACACAATATGATACTCTAGTGAAAATCTATTGATATATACAGTTTTTTCAACGTTGTTGCCGTCATTGTTACATGAATTGATAGTAACCCTTTTGATTGAGTAAAAATAAATAATATTTATACAACGAAGTTGGTCAATATTCCACTTGGATGAGGGTGAGTGTTGAGGGTGTTGAGTGATTGATTGAATATTTTACTCAAATAAATAAAATGAAAATAATTTTTGTTATAAAAAAGAGAAAGGAAAAAATAAGGGTGATGGGAATATAAGTGAATGATGATTAGTGCTATCACGATAGGTAGGCTTTATCCATTATTCATTTTGATAGGATTGTTGATCTTTTGAGTTTTGATGAACTTCTTGCATATTTTTCTTTGCCTCGTCTATTTCCATCAACATTTGTACGTAAGGACTCACATATGTACCATATCGTTTTCGAAACCATTGTTCACGATATTCATTTGGCTGAATTGTTGTACGACACTCGCTTGTTCCACACGAACAATGAAAGTAAGGATGAGATGGAAACACTGTCGCATAGTCTATGGTCAGTTCCTCACCACATGCAATATAACGTCTTGCAATAAATTGAAGACCATTCATCCATACATTAGGATCACATGAATGATTGAATGATTTACTGTTCGAACTATCCAAATCCCATACTGCATAAATGTCTGGACCCATTGGCCATGCATATGAATGAAAATTCCGCATTTTCTGTTCACTCCAATTTTCTATGGCATATTGGTATGAAACTAACCGCAATGAACGTTCTTCATCGCTGTATACCAAATTGCCTCTTTTCAAATCACGTGTAGCATAGAGTCCAAAACCTTTTGATTTACTATATTTTATAAGATATCCGTGCACACAATGAAATCGCTTTTGCCGTTCAAATGCATGATCGATAAGAAGTTTCAGATATTTCAATTTACCCCAGCCGGTCAAATGAAGAATCGTATCAACACTACACGAAGGATTCGGATTTATATCTAACATGTACAATTTCTTCGTTCGAGCATCATGTCGTATATCAAATCGTGCTGAACCTTCACCATTGAAAGCTTTGTATAATTTTATTGACATATCCATTAATTCTTGTCTTAAGCTTGCTTCATTCTCATCAATTAAACACCAACTATGATAGTTTCCATGCCATTTTTCTTCATACGTAAGAAATGCTGGACCTGTCGCTGAAAATTTCAGTTCAATTGGTTGTGGAGCTGCAATTCCAGTATAATTACTACCTACTACCAGAACGCTGAATTCACGACCATCGATATATTGTTCGACGAGTGCACCACCAAATTGTTTGATAATTTCTTTCACACGTATTTTTAATTCAGTCACATTGTACACTACAGATTGTTCATCAATACCGGAACTACCATTGCCATGTTCTGGTTTTACGAATAACGGAAATTCACCTAATTCCGATAGTACTTGTTTAATTGTTTCAAGATCATGAACAAAGGCGAAGGAAGGCGTAAGGATTTCATTAGACCTACAAACTGTTTTCAATTCCATTCTTGTTGGATCAAAAAATCTCGCACCTGCTCCAGTAAAAGGTAAACCTTGATTCTCCATGTATTCTATTACTTTCAATCCTGTATCATCAGAAACATCGTATGTATTAATAAATAAATCCGTGTTGTGTTGTCTCTGACGAATCGATGCAATTGCTTGTCGTGCATTACATGATAGAAGACATATTTCAACAGATATCGATGGATCGAGTGCTTTCAATACATCACCAGCATTGTGTGGGAAATAATTATCATCGACCTCTTGTGCTTCTGTCATCGATGTCGTTGAATCATCACTCTCGTCGACATCGAGTACACATACGCGTCGTAATTTTACCTTTAAATCCGAAAATTCATCCATGATCGTAAATATTCCTTCTATCAAATAGAGACAAATATTTCTAAAAAACCAAACATTGTACGTTGAGAGTGTAATCAACGTTAAAAAAAAACTACAAAGAACAAATATGTTGTGCAATAATTCAACTTTCGTCATCATTGCTTATCTTCGGTAGGTAATGATAAAAATTCAACCACTAGAATGCAGTTATAAAGATGGCATTGAAATAAAATAATAATTCTAGGATATAAGAATTGAATAAATTCTATTCATATACTATCTAAAGAATTTTCACTCTTCCAGTGAATGTAGTCTTGATTGAGTGTTAAAGTTTTTAGCTAGGCGAATCTTTAGTTCAAAAATGGCAATTTCTTTATAAAATTTAGATCGAATAAGTCAAAAAAGTGGAAAATGTGATCGAAAACAAAAAATTCTATACGAATAACAAGATAAGTTTTAACAATTGAAGAATACGTTCTGAGAAATTTTTGACATAATTTTATATCTACCAGGTCCATGCAACAGCTGGCGAAATCATTTTTCGGGTTACACGAATTTTGGTCCAAGTAATTTTCGTCCCAAATTAAAAATTTTTTTTATAGTGAAATTCAATCACACTCACCCTATTATTCATTTCACGTCGGGTCGAATTTGCGAGACGAGAACTCCTTGATACCAAATTCCGGTCTTCGCATTTTTCTGCTAAAGCAAGTCATTTTTTTGAGGAATTTTGATTTTTCCATTGGAGATTGCTAGCAAATGAACAACATTGTAACATATTTCTTACGATGAAAGGTCTTAACTGATTCATGCCTTTTTCTTGATATTTTATCCGTACGTAAGATTTATTGAAATTTAGAAAAGCCTAAATGAATAAGGGCACATAAACTTTCTTTCTCAAGATATAATCATTTCACTTGGTTTACAACCTATGACAAGGAATTTGGTGAAAAACCAGCTTTCGTGGGCATGTAGGCCTTATGGTCTATATATTAGGCTAACAAATGCTTTTTTCATGAAACATTGATTTTTCCATAGAAGTTGATTTTCTTGATAAGGTAATATTTCGAAAAGAAACATTTATTTTTGCTGAAACGTATAGATTAATATACCGACCATAAGACGTGCATGTGAACATACTTCCAGATGGAAATTCGACAGTTCGATTTTTTATTAGATGCCTTCCAATACATGTGAATATCGTTCCTTATCTTATAAGCGACGCGGTAACACACAGAGTTTTGTTATATCGTTTTATGATGCTTGAAATAATAAATCTTTCGGATAAATAATTTTTTTTATACATTATTCGGTATTTCTTATGCCTTCTTGAACATGTACGATATTGTTGAAAACTATTTTTCTTCAAATAACGAGTGGACCAGATAAAACCGGCCAGTTTTGTTTTCTTTTTTTTACAGCTTTTTTCTGCTCTACAAGTCTATATCTATTTTAGATATAATAAAATTCCTAACTGTTGATAAAGTCATGAAAAGTCCGGATCTTCAAAAGGTAGTACTGCGATTACTATCTTGAGGGTTGAGGGTGAGGGTGAGTTCAATAAAACTGCCACAAATCCGGAATTTCAGTCCTATTACAACAAAGTAAAAAGGACTTGTTGAAAACGCTTTGCTATTTTTATTTTATAAATAAACCGAATATTGTATAAGTACCGAATTATCGTTTCTTTCCAATACAGTAGCATAAAGTAACACTATGCTCGTTCTAGTTTTGAAACAATTATAAATTTAATTATTTTTTAAAGCGATGTACAATTTTTGTTTCTTAAATTTTTAATATTTGATGATGAAAGAAGAGGTGGAAATAGAGTTATTTTCTGTAGTTAACAATAGTAGAAAAAAAATATTCATCATCTTTTTTTTTTAATATTTTCTAATAAGAAAACTTCTCTAGCAAAAGGTTGATTTACATATGAGTAATATGTTGCATTGGTGTGTAAAATAGAGCAAAATTAGATCTGAAAAAGTCAGAAGAGAAGAAGTTTTTTCAGTCATGAATAGGTCCAAATCACTCTCTATGGAACCAGGTCACGAAAAAAAACAAAACTGTAAGCTGTCGCATGTCTAGTTTGTTTAAGCGTTAGTTAAAGAGAATTTTCTGGATGAATTGTATGTTGTAGACGTCGAAAGAAATATTGTTTTATATTCACTAAAAGCGGAGCCACAATTTTTAATGCTACAGTTAATCCACCATAGAAACCAATGATTGTTGTTATAATAAAGAGTGAACCAGCACGTTCTTCAATCAAATATTGACAAGAACGAGGTGAACATGCATGATAATAATTTTCATAAGATATATTAGTTTCCCATCGATCAATCAAAAGACGATCAACAAGATTTTGAACAGTTTCATTTGGAGAAGAATGATTTTTATCCAATGGTGAAATGATAACATTCTGTACAGAATAAAACGATTTTAATAGATTAATACAAGTTATATTATATAGACATTCTAAAGTTGATTGTAACAGAGAATCAATTATATAACAACCAATTCGAAATCCAGGTATTGTTGTATTTTCAATCATTGCTGGTGAATTACACATTGAACTTATTCCACAAGAACAATTCTTTTCATTTCCATATGAACGTGATTTTGTCCATAGTAAAGCTAAATTTTCTTTTCGTAATGTTTGAAAATGCTAATTCGATTGAATAGATGAAAGAATTCCATTTCCTTGTATCATATCTCGTATAAAATCAAACATCCATACAAATTTTTCACATATTGTTATACGAAATTGTGTTATTATAGTTTCACTTTGAGAATGAATGATATCATATGATTGAATTTCTTTACTAACTAATATTTCAGAAGAAAATCGAATTAAATTATCTATAACAGTTTGTTTTGCAACATTACATAATGAAGATAATGTACGAAATTGTGGTAAAGCAAATAAACGAAAATCATCATAAGAATGTTCATCATCGATTCCATAAGAATAAAGTATACTTGTCCAATTAGAATTTATATTAGTAAAATCACTTGAACAAATTTGATTAAAATATGGTTTTATTGAAATAAATGAACCATAAGGAATATTTATTTGTTGACAAAAACATTCAAGTCTTGAATATATTCGTAAATTTAATCGAAGATCATCAAACATTGATTGTGTTGGATAATCAATTGTAATAGATTTAGTTACAGTAGATAATAAAGTAAAACCAACAAGAATAATTAAATTGATAAGTAAAAGAAGAAAATAAATACGAGTAGTAAGAATTTCTTTTTGTAGACGATGTTCATTATTCTGTGATAATTCAATTTCAAAAATATTGTATTGTTTTATTTTTATTTTGAATTTATACCAAAGTAAAGATAGATGTTGAATAAATCTTTGCTCTTCTATAAATATGGAATATATCGCCTTTTTTTTTCTTTCTCTTTGAATCACTTACCTGTTGGATTAAGATTTGATCGATATCGATTTCGTATCCAACGAACAATAAATGAAACAAGAATTTTCAATGTTACTGAGACACCACCAAATAAAGCAATTAAAAATGTAATAATATATGAAAGATTATTACGTTCTGTAACTGTATAAGTACATGAAATGGGTGCACATTGTTGATAATATTTATCATAATGAATTTTATCTCCCCATTTTTCAAGCATTAATTCATTTAATAATATTCCTATTGACGATTGAGATGAAAATCGAGTTTGATTTTGATTAAGAATTTTAATATCAATGGATCGATTTGAATGAATTATTGTTTGAATTTTATCTAAACAAGTTTGATTATAAAAACATTCGAGTGATGATTGAAGAACGGATCGGATAGCTAAACAACCAACGAATAATCCAGGAATATTGAATAATAAATTCTGTGGATTAGCATAAGGTGGTTCAAGATATTCAAAAAATCCAATTGGTACAATACAATCATCACTTAATGCACAAGAACAATCATCCCAATCCACTGATGCATAATGAAAATCAATATAAGATTCATTCGTATTCAATGATTTATAAGAAACGGTAAGGGCATTGGTCATAGCAGTATCGAACAAATTCATTGTATACAAATGAATCGTATTGAGACCTTGTTGAAAATCATTTATAGTATTTGATTGAAATTGATTCACTATTGTTTGAACTTGTTCAATAATTTCATTTTTAGATAATAAATATTCTGTAATATATGAAGATTGTTTAAAACTAAACCACGAATTTGCTATTGCTGTTTTAACAGATGAACATAAAGTTTTAATCACTTGAAAAATAACACGACCAGAAGCTCGAAAATCATCGAAAGTATAAAATTGTAAATCCCAATTTAGACTGTATAGTGACAATAACCATTCAGAAGATATAAATAAACTTGAACATACTGGATGATATTCTGGTGATAAACTCACGAAACTATCATACTGAATAGATATTTCTTTACATAAACATTTTACATTACTTGAATATTTCATATGCAAATTTTTAAATGTACTCTGCGATGGATCCATAATTGTTAATGTTTGAGTATGAAAATTTGTTGCTGCATAAATTGTCAAGATACACATTGTTAAACAAAGAAGAATAATATAAATACGAGTTGTTATTATTGATGTTTGTAATTCTTGAGGATCATTACGTGTAACATCATATTTTTGAAATAAATTTAATTTTCTCAAATGATCAAGAATTGATCTTGATAAAATTTTTATACGATCGATTAAACGAGTTTCTATATAAGAAGAAAAAATTGAAAATTAATTCTATATCTATGAGGGTGAGGGTGAAGGTGATGCTGAGGATGCCGAGCTTTCGCTGGTTCTTAGTTTCGACGAAATTTATGTTTACTATTATAGTTTTTTCACATTTTTTTTCCTCAGAAATATCCTTTCGCTATTATACGTTTCGCTCACCCTCACCCTCAAAGTTCGGTTCGTTTCGGTCTCTGATGAGTATATATTATTAGAGCAAAACTTACGATTATTGTCTGTCGATTGATTTAGAGAACGCTTAAAACGCCAAATAATAAATTTAGGTATACAAAAGCGAAGTACAATAACTAATCCACCATAAAATCCTAAGATTTGTGTTATAATATAAAGTATATTAGCACGTTTAATAAATGTATATGTACATAGAATAGGTGCACATATATTGTAATATACTGTAAACGAAGTGTTTATTGTCCATTTTTCAATGAATAAATCGTTGATAAGTGTATTGATAATTGTATCAGTAGAATATTTTGTTTGATTTCTATCAAGATAAGTAATATTACTTGTATTAATATGTGGAAAAAAATCAAGAATAACGTTTAAACATTGTGAGTCAAACAAACATTGAAGTGATGATTGAAGAATTGATTCAAGTGCATAACATCCAGTAACAAATCCTGTTACATTAGATATTAACGATGTAGATCCTGTATAATTGCCATCAACTTCATAAGCAAATAAATCAAAGAAACCAGATAATGATGATACACACGTTGATTGAGTATCACATAGACAAATTGTATCATTTCGATCAAAAAATAAAGTTGGCATGATGTTAACACCCATCAATCCATCAAAAATGACAGACAATCGAAAAATTCTTGATGTTTGTAAAGCTGTTTGCATTGAATTACTATAAATTGTATCACGAATTAATTGTAATAATTGAAGGAAATCATTGGTTGTTGATGTTCGAATAAATAAACTTTGTGCTTGACTTTGAATGTCAAGTGAATATGGTGAAAGAGCAATTGGTGTAAGAAAAGTATTTGAGAGAAAATTTTGTATTTGATTGTTAATAAATTTTTTTGAAAGATAACAAAATGATGAAAGTATTTGAAATTGTCCTAAAGATGATGAACGAAAATCAAGAGGATAATAATAACTTATATTAAAATTAAATAAATGATTAATCCAAATATCATCTATAAATATACTTGAACAAATCGGATGATATTCAGATATTATTTGAATAAATGATCCATATGAAATTGTCATTTGTTGACATGGACATGTTAATGTATCTGGATAATTTTTATAGAGAATTTTAAATTCAAATTCCGATGGTCTTTCAATAGTAATACTTTGATTTTGACCTTGAAATGTTGAATAAATAGAAAGAATTGTTAATAATATAAATAAAAATATAATATAAATTTTTGTTGATAATTTTGCTTTTTTTAGATCAAAATTTTCTAAACGAATTATTTCCAATTCAAATAAATTCAATTCATTGACTTGTTGTTTAATTTGATGAATAAAATTTCCCATTATAGTTCTTTTGATCGATTTAAATAACATTTAAAACATTTTTCTGTATTTTTTTCATGTAATTAAAAGAGTCAAAGTTATTTCACTAATGAAACATTTTTTCGTTATAGCACTAAGTATTTTTTTTTCTTCTTCATATAACTAAAAAAAAACGTTATGACGTCAATGAAGTAACTAATTTTATATAAACATTACTTAGATAAATTAAGAAACTACTTTTGTCATGAAACAAAAAGTTTACCCTAGACGAACTTTTTTTTTGAATTTCTTGACCTGCACAGACCTCAAGATGTGTCCATAGCGCTTGAATTTCTTTCCATTGACAAGCACTTGTACGCTTGCATATCAAGTGCATGACCACTTACATGAGTTGTTTAGAATTTTTTCTCTAATAATACCAATTACGCATGAAAATCAAAATTTATTAGATTGAGCTAAATAAAGAGGTTTTAAACGTACTTTACTCAGAGTTTTATTACAGAAAATTTAAAGCAAAATATTTGAAGTTAAAAGTTTTGAAAGACTGATATAGGTGTATATATACTGCTCTTTTTCGTTTCTGTGTGTTGGTTTTCTTTTGTATTGCAATATTATCTCTACGATTAGCATCTTCACCACGTTCGGATTCCTCACTTAAGTCATCATCATTAATAACCAAAGGAACTCGAGAACTTGTGTCACTTGAAATCACTGTTGCAGCTGGAATGTTTGTTCATATAAACACCACTTATAAATTTCCCAGTTCTTTATTTTAAAGTGTCTCTATGAATAATAATCATCTTATGACATGTACAGTGTTTTTTTCGAAAATTACATAAAATCTACAAGTTTATAATATTTACAAGAAATTTGCTCAAGCGCATGAATCAGAAACTCACGAGGTCATACAAGAAAGTCAAGCGCTTGAATTTTTATACCTCCCCAAGTCTTGACTCAAGATGTGTCCATAGCGCCGGACTTTCTTGCTCAAGAAACTCAAGTTTCTCATGCGTATGCCAAAAGAAGTTCGACTAGGGATATGAAAGAAATCCGCATCGATATACAAACTATTTAATGTTTCATGCAATCCGCACAATTTTATATACCTACCATCTTATTTGAAAAAACCTTAAGCAAACTCCAATAATGCAACGATATATATAACGGTAAACTTGTCGAAATTAACCATCATTTTTGTTTTCTTTTGTTTCATCTTTGTTATCCATACGTTTAGATAGGAACAAAAAATGGAAAGATCATTGGTCTTACGAAAGTTATCATACCAATATTGACATTACCTATGAAAAAAGGGAAAAAAACAATATAATGCACTTCACTGAAATGCGTTTTGTCCAAAGGCTTTTTCACAGCCTTAGGTTATTGCAAACCCTTGGATTCCTATATACACTTGTTGAGCATGTAAAGACCAATTCGTTTCACCCTCATCCTCAAGACGGTGAAGGCGAAGGGTTTCTGACCTAAAATAAAAAGTTAACAAGTTGAAAATTTCAACTTTCAAGTTGGACACTATTGGGAATTTAATATAAAAACGAAAATATTCTTTATCCATTTGAAAATAAGTACATAGTTTGGGATCGTATTATGATTTATGTTGGAAACAATACGCTATATTATCTTCTATAACATATTTCTGTTGTCTTCCTTTTTTTTTCTTTTAATCTTCTCCTCTGTTCTCTTTCTTTTTAACTTCTTTTATATTTATCTACATTTATATATGTAAAGCGCATGTGCTTCATTTGCTATTCTCTGTGTAAATGATTACTTCTAGTATATTATCAAGGCAAAAAGTTGTGAAAAACTTAAGAACATCAAAACTTTTGTTTGTATAATATTGTTTGAAGATTTATGAAATATCATAAAATTATAGAGCGCACGACGTGAGCTATCAGAATATATAGAGAAAAAATTTCATAAGGATATGACAGGATCGATGCCATTATTGATATGTCCTAAATATTTTTCGACTGAAAAGAAAAGCATTCACAAAGACTAAAAACTAGTTTGTCGTGATCAGCAGTTCAAACTCTGTCAATTTATGTAAAAACAAAAAGAAAAATGTAAACCAGTACATATTAAAATATGTGTATCTTCATCTTTGTTCACATTCTCAAATTTAACATCCACAATGTTTTAAGTTTGTAATTTGTCTTTAGGGCTTTTTTTTAATTCTTTGTACCTTATTTTTAATTAGAAAATATATCCCTTGCCACTCTATTATAGATATAGGTTTTAAATAGCAAGCATATGCAAGAAGAAGGAAAAAAAATGAAAGTAATAAAAGAGAATATAAGCTATCTGTAGTTTTTTTCCATTCTTTTTTTTTGTCACAAAAGTCATATATCATAGTCATAATTGAAATAGTTCTGCATCTAAGACGAGAATCATGACATCGTATAATAATTTCTCAAGAATAGATGCTAATACGTCCACTATTTATTCATTGGAAACAACATTTTCACGTACAATTAAATTCATACTATTATTTATTGCTGAATTAGGATCGATTTGTTGTTCCCTATTTGTTTTATTTAATTTAATTCTGAAACGAACACTTCGTCGAGCATTGCATAATCATACTATAATTACACTTGTTGCTGTGAGCTTTTCTCATAACATAACGGATTTACCAATGTTATTAGATTATTTGAGAAGAGGTTATGCATTATCATCGACTTTTTGTTTAATGTGGAACTTTTTTGGATGGTCTAATTATGCTATTGGTATATGGACAACAACTTGGGCTTCATTTGAACGTCATTTATTAGTTTTCCACAGTCATCTAATTAATACATTTCGAACAAAAATTTTTTTCCATTACATTCCATTATCTATGTGTATAATCATTCCTTGGAATTATTATGTTTTTCTTGTTTTCTTTTATCCATGTACAAATATTTTCTATCAGTCGATTCTTTTTTGTGGTTTCTGTTGTTATGCATATAATGATCAACTAGTATTCTTTAATTGGTTTGCATTCGGTGTTATTCCCACATCTTTAATTACAGTTTTTAGTATATCGTTAATTGTTCGTATGATTGCACAGAAACGACGTGTACAACGACGATTTCAATGGCGTCGATATCGTTTTATGGTAATTCAACTCCTTAGTATTTCTTTTCTTTGTATGTTTTATTATATTCCAACAATTATCCTTGGAATAATTCAAATATTCTTACCAAGATTTGGTAGTGATATTCAAATGTTATATTTATATTATATTGGTTATTTGTGGCCTTCTTTAACACCATTTTTTTGTCTAAGTACTCTTCAAGAATTATGGGTCAAAAAACGCGAACGAGTTTTTTCACCCATGTTACTTCGAGATACTCACGTAAACAGACTTAATAAAAGAATCAAGAGTATAGAACACGTTCCTGAAAGAAACGCATTATAATTATCTTATATGCAAAAAAAATAAATAACAGTAAGAACCGTTTGAGATTTTGGTTTGTCAAGTGACAAATCTTCGAAGATTCAGTGCTATTCTACAGAACCTTCCATAGTTTAGAATAACTGTACGAAACCGTTTTTGGTTCAGAATTATCTGTCAGAACTTTAAAAAGTTTTGTATTTTCAATCAAAACCATTATATAGTTACTGTCAAACTCCTACTTTCTTTTTTCAGAGTACATTAGTTTGTCTCTTTTTTTTGTTCTTATCATCACTAAATACTTCTCTTATTTTGTTTTTGGTAGATGTCTCATGTTTTATAGTGCCAATCGTGTTGACGTTCTCTTATTAAATGTAAGAAGAGATCAACAACTCCTAGTTTCATCTGAGATAAACAGATGAATGAAAATATAGATGTCAAAATTTGTGAGACTATTTTCAAACAATAAATTTAATAAAAGATAGATTTAATATGAAACATGAGATTTTTTTTTGTAAAGATTGAAAATATAACTTCAAGTGTTGTTGACGAATAGATAAAGTGTGTCGAGTTATTATTACCTGTCGACCATATTCACATATACATGACACTTCCTATTTATTACAATTCAAGTGGAAGACTATCTGAAAAATGATGATATTCAGTGTCGTTTATCGGAGAAATATTGTTTTACAGAATCTTATACTCATCTTAATCTTTTACCATAATTTTGTTGCATTTCCGAATTGTATTCGTAATGATAGAAATCAACTTACCTTATTCTTCGATTCTTCATTGAATCAATCTGAATTGATAGAAAAATATTCGATAATGGAAAAGAAAATCATAAAATCATCGCCAATATGTTGTTTAAATATCGAAATCCAATATAAATTACAAATGAACAGTGTATCCTTCAATTTTGGTACTGTCGATAAAACAGAGGAAAGTGAAATGAATAAAATTCAATTGATCACTACACTAATTAAAGGTGAAGAGATCGTTGAATCTACTTTCAGATTAAGTTGTACCATCGATTTTTGTACAGAATATTATTTTAATACGTCAATTTTAAACGGACAATTAAATTGGTTGTTTGATTCAAAGATATCGCCAGTTAAATTACAGGCGCCATTAGAAAAGCTACTTTTCAATGCAGACGAATATGATGAATTAGATTCAGATCAATCAAAATCATTGAAATGTTATATCGACGATCAATCTGAAATGTTGTCTGAATGTTTTGATGATATTTGTTCAATTCATGCAAAGGGTATTGAAACATCTTTATTTAATTGTGGATATTTATCATCACAATTTCAATTACTAGAAATACAATTAATTTTTGGAATCATTACGTTAAAAGAAAAGACATTTTTTACAGAGACTTTGTATAACTGTGAGAAAAGTAAATGTAATGGTTTTGAAACACTTGAGAAAGTTGAAAATTTAATCGAAAAATATTATAATGTCTACGATTTAATAGAATAGCCGATTCTTTCTTCTAATGAAACAACTACTACTACTTTAATTACAACAACAACAAAAGTTACAAGAACGACTGGAATTTCTACTGAAACGCTGACAACTACGCCTAATTGGATCTCTACAAACATTTTAATCGATCAAACATCAACCAATCATAGATCAACAAATATAGGACTGTGTCTACGAGCTTATTCGACACTGAATTCATTATTGGTTTATCTTTTATTTTTTCTTGCTTCGATGTAGGAGGCAACATCAGAAAATAAATAGATACGTTTTTATTTATTCTTTTAATTACTTTATAGACATTGACATGCGAACAGAACATGGGAAAATCCTTTTTTGAGTGTATTTTGCAGTTGCTTCGTTTGACTGATATCTATTTGAAACCATTTAAAACAAACGATGATAACTATATGTAGTGTTTTTTATTTTGCATTTACGTGCAACAATCGAAAGTGCCTATATTATATAAATGATTTATTTAATTAGAAGCTACAATTTTTATGCAGAAAGTACAACAGTAACAAAATTCTTCACAGCATGAACCATAGGTTTTTTTCATGGATGTCGATGGCGGACAATTTGAACATCTATTTTGTAGAATATTAAGCTCCATATGTTCGATGAACAAAGAAATAACTATACTTAGAAAAAGTTTTTTTTGTATACCAAAGAAGATGGAAAATGTATTTATGGGAGTAATTCTAATGAGAAGATTGGTTAATAAATCAGATTATATTTTTGTCATCGTGTATTAGGTAAATCATATTGAAGACAATAGTGTTTGTTATCATGAACTTCTTTTAACCAATAATTTATTTTTTAGAACAAACAAAAATTAAAGAAAAGAAACAGTTATGAATGCCTACAATAAATTGTTGCACGTTGTATTTGACTCGTAGAATTGCATAAGTACCCATATCTAATATGCTTCTTAATATCATTGATGCAAAATTGATTTTTTGTATTTGATAATCCAGTAGATTCCAATATGATTCAAGAAAATCAGTTTCTTCCAATATTTGGACAAGTTTTTCAAACATTAATAACATATTTTCTGATTTCTCTACAGACATTCGTTCTTGTTCATTAGATAGAAGATCACAAATTATTGGTCAATTACCTCAGAAAAATAAGAGAAAAGAATTTAAGTTTTTTTTCCTATTAAATTAAATCGAATTTGCAAATGATGTAGTATTCATGTGAAATTACTTATTACTATTACTTTCAATGATCAAATGAGAATAACTCTATAATTATTTCGATTTCTATAACAATAGTAATGATAAAATATTTTTGTTTAATTCTTTATCTGAAAATAAGAAGAATTTACATTGGTATATACTCGTATAATTTAATTTTTCAATATTTGTGAAATATTTTTTTTATAACGAATAGGGATGATATAAATTGAAATTCGAACATTCTCATTGAAAGAAGCAAAAAAAAAACTAATCAAGAAATCTTCTTATATTGAGTATTAAAAAATATTTTATCGGTTCTTTCAAAATAAAATCATTTGTTTTTCATTCCGTTCAGAAAAACAAACACCTTTGCTTCGACGACTGCTTATGTAAAACATTGGTTATATTTTAGAGTTACTTCGTAAATGTTACAGGTATACAAAAAAAAGTCTACTCATTCATAATGTTTATATTACGACTTGAAACTTGATGGTGAAGGATATATAATACATCAAGAAGTGTTGTTGTATAAAAATTAATAGATTTATAACAATAATCTTCTATTATAATTGAATATAGAAATAAATGTTAGAAAAAGTGTTAGTCTAATATACCAAACCAATTTACACACCATTGTTTTATTTGCGAAGCAGTAAGCATTGCTGCACTACTACTGTTATAAGTCATGAATGATCGAGCATAGACTTTAAATGAGTCGTTCTTTGCCGTATAGATAGCAGTATAACCTATCAAGTCATAGTGGTCACCAATCCCATCCACACTGGTAAAATATAATGGAGTTGAATTAAAACTACAATTACTAGTGTCAATATTCATTGTGATTGCAGTACTACTGTATTGTGTCCACAGTGTATATGAAGACACACCTGAACAATAATATGATTTTTTCGTTGTCAAAGATGAATTTGTTTGGTTCAATTGAATTTGACCTAAAGAAATCATGAAATATATAAGAATTAGTGAAATCAAATTATTCAAACTTGTAGTTGTTGTTGTTGTTGATGCTGTCGTCGTCATCATCGTTATAGTCGTTATCGATGTTTGATTTATATTGAAAAGTAGATATAAAGCTATTAGTAGAACAGTTAAACTAATGATAGTAAGCCAGATTTCGATGAAAATTAACGAAGATTTTAATCGTTGTTTTGTTTGATTATCTTGTCGATCTTTTTCATTGGAATATCTATAATGAATGAAGGATTGATAAATATCAGCATATAAAGATATTTATACTTACTGAAATCGAAATGGAACTTGCGAAGAAAGTGGAGTCGAGTTAATGACACTTCTAGTTTTTAAATCTTCTGTGTCTGGAATTGACAATGTATCTAAAAATTTATATTTTGATGATGAATGTAAATCATCGTCTGGCAATGATGGTTTGTACGTTCTTTGTTTTCTATTATTTTGATTAATCTTTTCACCAAGTATTGCCCTTAACTAATGAAAAAAGAGACAAAATATGAAAGTATTTTAAATATTTTTCTTTATATGACTACTTGATTTGAACATGGAACTAAATTTCGTTTTAGAACAAAAGATACTCTTGCACGTTGAAATCTTTCATCCATTCCGCTTTTTGTGAAAAATATAATAAAACAAAATAAATTTGGATTTCTTATTTTTCAATAAGAAAGAAACCACGTAATGGAGCAAAAATTGAGTATACACTATAGAAACCTTAACTATGTTAATGGCAAAGGAACACAATGTGCTTGTGAAATAATATTGTTGTATGTGAAAAAAATCATCAAATCTTTGTACAGTTCTTTTGCTACTCTATTGTAAAAGGTATTCGAAATAAACAATATGGAAGATAATTTTACTAGTTGTCACTCAAAACCTAGCATTTCATTCGATGAGAGAAACATAAAAGCCTTTGTTGTAAATAAAATGATTCATTTACAAGAAACAAATTATAATTTGTCTGTTGGTTTAACATCAGTATAACCAACAACTAACACTTTTCCATCGGTCAACATGGATGCTATATGGCATTCTCGAAGATACATCATATCACTATTGATTATCCACAGTTCACTACTTCTGCTTCATATAAGTATATTCCATGGATCAATAGCGTTAAATAAAAGAAATAAATATTAGAAAAAGTTTTAGTTTAATATACCAAGCCAATTTATACGCCATTCTCTTGTTAGTGAATCACTAAGCATTGCTGTAATGTTATTCTTATAACTCAGGAATGGTCGAGAATAGACTTTAAATGAATTATTTGTTGCATCATAGATAGCAGTATAACCAACCAAGTCAAAATGGTCACCGATACCATCCACACTAGTATAATAAAATGGAGTTGAATTAAAACTACAATTACTAGTATCAATATGCATAGTGATGGCATGGCTGTAATATGCTGTCCAAAGTGTATATTGAGATACACCTGAACAATAATAAGCTTCTTTAGTTGTCACGGATGAATTTGTTTGGTTCAATTGAATTTGACCTAAAGAAATCATGAAATATGTACGAATTAATGAAATCAAATTATTCAAACTTGTCGTTGTTGTTGTTGTTGATGTTGTCGTCGTCATCGTTATAGTCGTTGTCGTTGTTTGATTTATATTGAAAAGTAAATATAAAGCTATTAGTAGAACAGTTAAACTAATGATAGTAAGCCAGATTTCGATGAAAATTAACGAAGATTTTAATCGTTGTTTTGTCTGATTATCTTGTCGATCTTTTTCATTGGAATATCTATAATGAATGAAGGATTGATATATGATACTTCCAATTTCTATACCTTCTGTTTGCAGAATTGAAGGTATATCTATAAACCGACTTCTCGATGATGAATGTAAATCATCGTCTGGCAATGATGGTTTGTACGTCCGTTGTTTTCTATTATTTTGATCAATGTTTTGATTACGTGTTGGTTTTATCTAATGGAAAAAGAATGAAACTATTTCAAATATTTTACTTTATATGATTACTTGATTTGAACGTTGAACTAAACTTCGTTTTAGAACAAAAGATACTTTTGCACATTGAGATTTTTCATCCATACAATTTTTTGTCAGAAATATAATAAAATAAATAAAATTTGGATTTCTTATTTTTCAATAAGAAAGAAACCACTTAATAGAGCAAAAATTTAATATTCACTATAGAAACCTTAACTACACAGTAAAAAAGATCCTGGCAATATACTGACATGATCAATGGTTAAAGGATTTATCGGCCTTTTCTGCTAAAACTACCGATTTGAAAGATTGATGAACTTTCTTCTGCTATCCAGCATAGAATTGCGAAAAACTGATGAATTTCGAGAAAAGTCAAATTTTGAATTTTTGAGTTTTTGCGTTTTTCTGGAAAAGATCAACAGGACCAAATCAGAACAAGCTACATATAGACAAAAATAAACAGAATCTTTTCAGAGCAAAAAAGTCAGAGTTCCTTAGTGAGATCACTTCAAATCTTGTACCAGAAATACTCTCGTAGGAAGCATAAAAAAATGAAATTCCGTAACGGTTGTCCACGCCGATATATAAATAAATTTACTATATTATATTGTAATATGTATATAAAGTTATCAGACGCTTCGATATTTTCAAAAAACATTAAAATGTAAAAATTTTAATGCACTTTTTGCATAATATTCATTATTTTAGCTGTTCTGAGAAGGAAATTGAATTCTGCATCGATTAATGACCTTGTTTTTATTTCAAATCAAAAAATAACAAATACAAGTGAGAAGCAAGCAAAACTCGTTTTATTTGATCATACTTGATAAAACAATACACTGTCAACTTGCAGAGAATGTATTAAAATTTCATCAAACTTTATCTTGAAATCTGCGAGTTTTTATTTTTATGTCTTCATATGGGTATAGTATGTACAACGACAGAAGCGAGCTGTGGGGGAGGGAGTAGAAACACCTTCGTCCCTCCCTAATCGTGAAGCATGATTGAAGAAGACTATGACATTGCTTATTCAAAGAATCTATTCACTTCTCAATGCAAACAAAAAAAATTGCTTCGTATAATTTTTTTCCGAATAAAAAAATTCAAATATGATTCCTTACAAATGCTTTTCAGTCGCTAGAACACGTACAGTATATATTATTGAATCAAACATAAAATAATAATTGAAACAAAAAATCAACGCCAAATTGTGTGCATCCACAAACACGTGAATAGGAAATATCGATCGCAAAACGATCTTCTTTTCAACATATTCAATGTCAACAACAATCAAAGAACTACTGTGAAATGTCGTAAGTTTTATGAATTCTGTTAAAATCGTCTATTTATATCATGACTATTAAGACAAAGTTTGAAGCTGAAATCTTTTTGTTGTTGCTCGTCAATGCCATTACTTCTTCGGGGCTTTCTTTTCGGTATCATTGCAGGTTTACTCATTTTATTTGTGATACTTTTATTGATGTTGACAACCGTTCAAAAATCATCGACTACAACAACATCAACAGTAACAACATTGACTACCAGTACTACTACTACATCAACCACTACAACCAGAACGACGACAACGACCAAGACAACAACTACAGGTATGTCGGGAAAATATTTTAATGGGTTGCTAGCTGAAATATTGTAATTTTTCTTCTCATTTCAGCTCCTCCATCTACTGCTTGTACAACTCCAAATCCCAACTTTCGTTTTTATAACAATGAATTTATCTATTCTCCTTCTCAACTTTACGCAGCTGGTATGAAAGATAATCTGTTTGGTGTTTATGTTGCATATGCTAATGCCAATGTTACATCAACTACAATTTGGACAGCATCACAATCATTGACACCATCAGACGCTTGGTTCCAAGGGCAAGATGACAGAAATCTAGTTGTTTATAGAAGTATACCTACAACTAGTGTCTTATGGACAGCTGGTATACCGATCAATGGAACGAACTCGCCATTTTGTTTGAAAATATTAGATAATGGAAATCTTATTTGGACAGATTCTTTAAATACTATAATATGGCAAACCAATGCATTCGGTTGATAATACTATTTAAAAGCTTGTCAAAAGCAGAAAAGATGTATTTAAGATGAGGTTTATGAAATACAACAAAAATAAACATATGTGAAAGTAAAAGAAATTTTATTTTAATTTTTATAGTGCGTATCAAAATGTTATAATTGCGAAATCTTCCAGAAGAGACAGTTCTTCAATCTCGTAGAATATATTTGATCACATGTATTTGTATATAGTTAACTGGTGAAATAACTCCTCCAGCGGATTGATTCATTTCTAACGGATTTATTCGGACAACAGAATCTCTCTTATTCTTTTGTCGATATAATCTTTATATGATTCACTTTTTTTATTTTTATGGCATGATAGAATATGTTGTGATTTTTCCCCTCTAACCTAAAGACTATTTCATTTGAAAGCAATAACATAAAGTCAAACAAGATGTATACAAAAGTGAGTTCGAATACCTTGATAATCGAAATCGTATTTCAGAAAAAATATTCACATTGACACATATTAATGAAACATAAACGTACTGGTAAACTTTTGTTCGTTATTTGATTCATCGAATTGCCGTGCGTGTTTCTTCTTCTCTATTACCACTAATTGTTCCCTCGACTGTAAGGAGGGTCATATGAAAAAAATAGTTTGTGTGTCCGTCTGTTTGCATCGGAGTCAAAAAAACATCGGTTTAGAGATCGGAAAGTCTGAATTGATAGGTAGATATTCAAAATTTTTAATTGAAATTTTTATATGCGCTCACATTAATATAATACATTCAGTCGCGTGAATTTATAATAGCAACAATTTTCTCTTGGCAATCATTTATCAATTTTACATTGATTGATTTCCGTTTTTCTAGAATTGCCAAAGCTTGTTGGTATCCATGAAGTTGTTGTTCTTTGTCGTCAGTACAGTAATCACTAACGAACATATGAATTTGAGCAATGATTTGATGATCTTCACCTAATGTTTTTCGAAGAATAGTAAGTTTTTCATTGCAAATATGTAGAGCACTATCACGGTTATTCACTTTCTTAAATATTGTAAGAATATGCTCTAGATAGTGTAATAATCGTGGATGTTCGATTGGTAAAACTCTTTCTGCCATTTTATAACCACGTTCATAATAATCTAATGCACAGTCATATATTTTTTGTTTTTCGAACAGAATACCCATTTTAATCAATGCACGAGCCAACCTTGGATGTTCAGCTGGAAGAACTCTTTCATACATTTTCAACCCTTTTAATAAGTATTCATACGCGTTTTGATAATCATTTAAATGAGTATACGTATCTCCGATGCAAATCATTGCCATACCAATATCGGGATGATCAATTCCTACATAATTCTTTTCTCTAATTTCTAAGCCTTCTTTAAAAAGTTCCATAGCCAAATCATAATTACCCTTCTCTTTGTAATCGCTTCCAAGAGCAATTGCCGATTGGGCAATATCTATATGAGATGATTGTAGATTCATTTTCCGTAAATTATACGCTTGTTTATCATATTGTATTGCTTGCTCATAATCATTTTGTAAATAATGAAGATAACCCAGACCAATACATAATGAAGGATACTCTTCGTCATCTTCTGATAAATTATCCAAGTGCTGCTTATAATACATGTGAGCTTTTTCATATTGTCCCATATCGATGAGAGCGTAACCAAATAGGCGTGTTGGATTTGATTCTTTTAAAATTCGTTTGACATTGTCAATATGCGCTTGAACAAGCATGAAACAGTCGTTTGTTACCACAAGTTTAATGTGCCATATATCTTGTGAGGAATTGAACGTAATTGCATCCACTTTGAAAGCCGTTCCGATATTTATAAGAACTTCTTCTTCATCTGGAAAAAGACTAAAATTACATATATCAGCTACCACGATCTCATAATGCAACATTTATATTTTTTGATGTTGAGAAAAAACCATTTGGTGATATTATACTATCAATTTTTAGCTTTTCAAATTCAGATCGAATCATTGTTTGACCACGATACAACGTTAAAGTGTTACTGCGCAATATATTTTCATGTTCTAAATGTCTGCAAAGATCAATAATATAGAATCGAAAACAATATAATAAATAGACATCTTCTGTTCTTAAAGCTTTATTAAGCAATCGATAGAGAAATGTATTCTTTGTATACCAATTTATAGCTTCATTTGGTGAATAATGAGTTCGAAAATGTTCAACATTAGCTAGTTCAACTCTATTGTTTGCGGTAATTGTTTCAAAATACCAAATAACATCTGAAACCATAAGTATGACGCCGGTCTTAGTGCAAGATCAAAGCGTGTTGCCTTTTCATGAGTGTCAAATAAAGTAAATGTAATGTCCTGCTTTGATATTTGATGAATACGTGTGTTTATTGATTCATTTAGTAAATTTTGACTGTTAACAATATGAATAAAAGATGGATACGGAGTATAAGTAAAGGTTATGTCCCTATTCTGTTGAAATAGATAAAGTGAATCGACTGTTGACATGGAAGAAATTGTTGGCACTACTTCATGGATTAAATTTTCGGATGCTATAATTAAAAATATTTTCTCATTCTTCACAGACTGAATGTATTCGATGCAAAGTTGAGGGTTTGTATATACGAGAACACAATCATGAAACTGCTCTAATTCATTTAACAATCTATCTGAATACTCATTAATTTCTTCATCTAACCATATTAACGTAAAGTATTCTTTATTCTCTTTGATATTGTCAATTTCATAGTTCAATCTTCGTCGTTCTCTCATATTTGTATTTTTTGACTGCAGAAGATTTTCCTACGTTTTAAAATAATAATCCTTTATTCGTTTTCATCCGGCATAAAACTAACTTACATTAATCGAAAATAATTTGCTTTCATCAGATGTCATTCACAATAGCGATTGTTATTTATCAATTTATTCGTTTTTATCATCAATAAAGCCTTATTTTATAGGCCAGCGTATAACAAGCGATGTGAATCTCAGCATCTGTCATATGATTGTTGATAGAATGACTAAATTATCGATTAACGTTTTGCTTATTGACAAACGTGATTTTCTCGTATTTCATTTGAAAAGGATTAAAAAGCTTAATTATCTAATGGAAAAAGCGTTCTCTAAAAGTATATGAATATTCAAAACAATCATAAGTAACTTTTTTTTAATTATATTTTCAAATGAAAATGAAGTCTTATATGCTAACATTATTATTGACTTACTGTTTTCATAAGTCAAAAAATTCATATAAAAACACGCTGCGTATATGTTTCAATTATTCTTTTTCTTATTCATGATATATGATGTTGCGGACTAGATCCGTAAAACCATCGATAACCAGACTAAGTCGTTGTACTTCTCGTCGAACTCATGTGAGTCTGATGTATCGAGTAAAAAAAAGAATTATTTTGTAATTTTCTTTGCAGACAAAGCAGCATTTATCGAAAAAAAGAAAACATCAAAAGATTGTCGATCATACGAAAGTTCGTTCTTGAAATAATCAACTTTGTCCGCAGAGTTTCTTTTTTGTTTAATTCAAATAGACGTCATCAATTATAACAGATTGTTCATCGTTTACTGATTCATTTCAATTAAATACAAAACAATTCGAGAGCAGTATAATAACTACTCATACACCTATTTCTGTAAGCTTTTGTCTTTTCATTCTTTATAACTATTGTTCTATTCTATTGAAATAGTTTTCTCAACGATTGACTCGAAGAAAATCTCGAAGTGATATTTATGATATAATTGAACGAAAGAAAAGATTCAAGAGATGCTGGTACATATATTGTTCGACATTGATTAAACATTTTTATTTAAATTCTAGCGGTTATCGTTGTTGTTGTTGTTGCTGTCCATTGTGTGCATACGTGTGTCTATTTGGTTGTATACTTTTGACTATCGGAATTGCTGCACTTCTTGTTAGACTATTGTCTATATCTAATTCGACATCATCAACAAATCCTGTTAGACGAGCAAGTAATTCATTGAAGTTTAAAGAATTTGACTGATTTACCAAGTCTTGCTGTTTTTTTAGTCTTGAATGTGAATTTGATAATGAATGGAAATGCGGAAACTGGTCCTTGTCAAACTAGCACAGGAACTATCAGTCCAACTGGATGGAATTATAATGGAACGATCTCGCAGATGTACTACAATAGTACAGCCTCTAGTCAGAAGGTGACACCTGAGCAACTAGAGTAAGAAAAATAACGATGACTTTTATATATTATCATTTTATTTGTTTTTAGCGATCGAGGAAAGTGTTATTTTACTGGTCAAAGTTCAGCCTTAACATCGATGTGGCAAACAATTAATCTAACTAACTATGTAGATCCTTATTTCATTGATATTCAAGGTGTCCAGTTTAATTTCTCAGCATGGATTGGAGGCTACATAGATCAGGATGATAATGCAAGAGCTTCATTGAGTTTTTTCGATCAATTAAATCAACCGATCGGTAGTGGAGTCACAATTGGACCAGTACTTGCTATCGATAGAGTAAATATTACATTATTACTCTTTCGTCAAACTCAAGGATGGTTGCCTGCTGGTACTCGTTTTATTACAGTAACAGTGACTATAACACGTGTATTCGGTAGTATTTCTAATGGTGATATTGATAATATTGTTCTCACTCTGTATCTCTAATCCAGTAGTGTCCGACTTGAAATTTCGATGTTTTTTTCCTTGTATTTAAATAAATATTTGTTTGAAAGAAATCTATACGTTTCTTCTTATCTTTAGAAAAGAATGTTCTACAAAACGAATGTTACAAGTACAAATGATATCTATTCATTTCTTATCTTCATACTCGTGTATTTAAAACCTTAAAATGAAGTGAAACACATAAGAAGTTGTTGTTTTGATAGAATGAGGTGGATTCTTGCCATACTCTCATTGTCGTTTATTTTTGTTGATGCAGATCAACATTTAAATGAAAATGGTCCTTTTGGTAAACGTCACGATTTCGGAAATCTTCCAAGTCCATATGCATGCAATCGAGGTTCAGGCATTGTATCTCGATTGTTTCGACGACGATTTCAAGCTGTACAATTGATGAACGTATCAAAAACTCTTTATGCTAGCCGTGAACCAATTGAAGTCACTTGGACACCTCTATCAGAAGCATGCAAAGATGATTTTGTTGGTGTTTTTTATAGTGAAGCAAAAGATGAAAATGCTTGTGATTATTTCGATTTTGAATTTGTTCAACCTAAACAAAGTCGTACAACATGGTCTATGACGAATCTTCGTCGTTCATTGGATTTTCGATACTATTCTCGTGATCGTAAATGTCTTGGCAATTACACACTTATTGCTAAATCACCTATCGTTCAACCAGCCAATGCTAATGAAGCAACACATGTTCACATTGCATATGGTGACCGAGTCGATCAAATCTATGTTTCTTATTTAACAAATTCATCACAATATGTACCCAAATGTCAATATGGATTATCACCAACATCATTAACTATGGTTCAAACTGGAACAACAACAACATACAAAGCATCGGATATGTGCGAAGCAAAAGCAACCATCGTTGGTCCACAGAATTTCATTGATCCAGGATTTATGCATACAATGCTATTAGCAGATCTTCGACCATCGACAACTTATTATTATCGTGTTGGAACTGATGAACATGGATGGTCTCAAGTTTATTCATTTACTAATCGACCAGCTGACAAACAAGAACCAGTTTATATAATTGCCTATGGTGATATGGGTTTGGCACCAGTTGAACCTGGAGCAAAATCTACACTCGAAAGACTTCAAAATCTAGTTAATTCAACGAATGTTACCAGTGTATTACACATTGGTGACATCAGTTATGCTCGAGGTGTTGGTGCCTTGTGGGATGCCTTCATGACACAAGTAGAACCAATCGCTGCTCGTGTTCCCTATATGACTAGTATTGGTAATCATGAATACGATCATGAAACCGGAGGTGACAAAGATCCAAGTCATGCACCAGGTCAAGGTGGATTTCGTCCAGGATGGGGTGATTATGGTAAAGATTCGGGTGGTGAATGTGCTGTTCCAATGGTTCATCGTTTTCATTCACCATCGAATGGAAATAGTTTATTTTGGTATAGTTTTGATGTTGGTCCAGCTCATGTTTTACTCTATTCAGTCGAACATGACTTTCGTCCGAACTCTCCACAGTATAATTGGATCGAAAAAGATCTTCGTTCAGTGAATCGTTCACAAACTCCATGGCTTATTACTGGTTCACATCGAGAAATGTACACATCCGAAGAGCTTAGCAGTGGTGAAGTCGAAATCACAACAAATCTTCAACTACATATCGAACCATTATTTTATCAATATCATGTTGATCTTAATCTATTTGGACATCTTCACTCGTATGAACGAACGTGTCCAGTATATAAGAATAAATGTGTCGCTAATGGTGTGACACATGTTTTAATTGGTATGGCAGGTCAAAATATAGATACTGGCAAATATAATCATGTCGAATGGAGTAAATATCATGATCAACAATATGGTTATTCGACATTATACATCAATCAAACTTATTTACATTTTACTTATTATCATAGCAGTGATGATAAAATCGCTGATCAATTTGAACTACATAAATAATTCAGTTTTTTCTTATTTTATTAAATAAATTTTGAGTACATTTCATTTGTGTTCGACATTTGTTCGAGAACATACACGAAAGAACGTGCAGCCTTCTTATCAACAGTAAACAAAATGTTGATTATTATTTTTCTAAGATAAGAACAGAATTGAAACAAGGAGCGAGCCCTGATAATTAACCCTTTATCTCCGGATGTCCATAGGTGTGGACTAAGCTTTCGATTCATGGAAGAAACAATTTGTTTCAAGTAACTCTTAGTCATTTTTTCAAACATGGCAGGTGGCCTATCCAAATTGTGCACTATTTTTTATTTTTTCTTATGCGCTAACATAAAGCTCGAAACACTTTTGAGTTCTAAAAACTGGTAATTATATGCTATATGCTCCTGTATTACACCGCGTACTTTCTTCATTGTGAAATGATGGATGACAAATTGATTGCAGAAATGATTTTGAAAAACATACAAACAGCATCAACAATGAACCTGGATATGAACGACGTTTTAAATGAAGAACAAATGGAATT
>Ga0209935_1001121_pt1 | contig 47736 bp, 42 predicted proteins | sample ThiBio_1000_plan_2_FD_183958 | JGI IMG/M metagenome (GOLD analysis project Ga0209935, IMG submission 183958) | Wastewater bioreactor microbial communities from Cape Town, South Africa - Thiocy_cont_1000_plan (SPAdes) | ecosystem: Engineered > Bioreactor > Thiocyanate-remediating >... | reverse complement strand
AGTCCGCGGTCGGGCATGAGCCAGAAGGCAGGCCACATGCCAGGGCCCTTGGTCAGCTTCATGCGCGCTTCGAAGTACCCGTAGCGCTGCACCCACTTGCCATAGGTGTCGAGGAAGCCCGTCGCATAATCGGTCTGCTTGCGGGAGGGATCGTCATTATGGAAGCCGGTCTTCTTCTCGTAGCGCAGCTTGGCTTCGCCATTTTCCAGAACCACGTTGTCCTTGGAGAAGTGGCTGCGCTTGTCCCAGTAGTTCTCGGTGTAAACATTCCACTTCTTCAGGTCGAGGGTGTTGCTGTCGAAGTTCTCTTCAAAAGTGAGCACCCAATCGCCGTCGACGGGCGGACGCTTGCCGAGCCAATCCGGGATGGGGCGGGGGGAGAGTTCGCCGGCAACGATCGTCTTGACCGAGATGGTCTGCTTGTAATCGGCGGGAGCCACCGAGAAGGTGACGCTGCTCGCGGAGTCGCTGGTGAATTTGGTGCCAGTGCCCTTTTGTCCGTCCCAGCTCGTCTTGGTGGCGTCCTTTATGCCCAGCCAGGGAACGGCGGGTTCAAAGGGAAGCTCGACCACGGCGCTCTCGCCCGGCGCCACTGGGGCAACGGTGGCCACATCCGTCGGGCCGCCATTGCTGTTGACCTTGATGCGCAGGTTGACCGGGTCGGCGCCGGTATTGACAAACTCCACCTTCACGCCATAGGCCTCGCGCAAATCCCATCGGCCGATCTCCGGCTTGATCGAGACCCATTTGGGGCTCTGGCCCGCCGGAAAGGTCATTTCGATCTGTTCGCCGTTCAGGGAAACCTGGGCGCCTTCCTTGCCTTCCATCTCAGTGTCCTTGGGAGCGACGCCCTTTCCGAGGATCACGCCGCCGGGCGGCTTGACCCGCACATTCTCCGGCTTCACCGGGGGCTTGTCCCCGGCCTTTCCGCCTGCCTCGATCGAGTCGATGCGGATCTTTTGCTCCACCCCGGATTTCGTGCAAAACAGGACAATCTTTGCAATGTTGTCCGGACTGATCTTGGTCGATGGCTTGTTGCCATACGCGTAGCCAAAATACACTTTCACCTTGCCGGATTCGCCGGGCTTGATGGAGGTGCCTTCCGTATTTGATCCCCATTCTCCCGCCACGGTCTGGCCGTCCACGCGCAGGTTGCAAAGCGTCGGCTTGGTGCCGAGGTTGGTGAGTTTGGCCTCGATGTATCCAAACGCCGAGGCGTCCCACGGCGGATTTGCCGGCTTGATGTGAATGCCGGGGTACTCCTCTCCGCCCGGAGCGATGGACATCACCAGGGCGGTGCCTTCCGGCTCCGCAGTCACCTGTTTTGACGACGGGGAAAGTCGGGCGATATCGATCGAGGTATCTCCCTGCTCGACGAGATACGGTTTCACCGGGGTTGGCGCCGCTTCGTCGGCGGCAAACAATGGCAGGGCACAGGCTGCACTCAGGCAGGAGGCGAGGAGGAGGGAGCGTTTCATAGAAAATGGAGGTGGTGTGGACCATCCCGGTTTCCCGGGCGGAATTGTGGGATTGGAAAGGGGCGGGGGTCGAGAGCCTAGCCGTCGAATCCTTCGATGGTGTTTACCGTCACGGCGCCTTCCGCCGATGGGGCATTGACGAAGATCTTGATCTTGGTCACAGCCGCCGGATCAAGGGCGAACCCGGGCTTGCCAAACGACTCGCCGAATTTCACCTTCACGCTGCCCGTGGCGCCCGGCGCGAGCCAGACGACGTTTGCATTCCACGGCGACTTTTTCCAGTCCCCGGCATTCTCCACCCGGAGCGAAATGCCGATTTTTTCCGAGCTTGTGTTGGTCACCTCCGCGACGACGCCGGAGACGCTGCTCAGATCCCAGGCTCCGTTGGGAGCGGGGATGTCAAAGCCGGGATATCCCTTGCTGGCGGGAAAGGATAGTTTGATCATCTTGGCGCCGCCGTCTTCGACGAGGGTGGGGGTTCCGTCATTTTCGCCCTTGAGTCCGGCGGGATCAAGCGATGCGAAATCAAGGAACTTGGTCTCAGCCCTGACGAGCGGAGACGATGCGAGGAGGCAGAGGGCTGATAGGGAAGCAAGGATGGAGCGAGTCATAGTGGGGAGGTTTGGAGTTCAGGGAGGTTGTTGAAGGAAGGTTCTGACTGATCCGGCTCATCGTAGAGCGATGCGCCATTGGTCTGCATGACCCGGCGGAACCAGTAGGCCGAGTCCTTTGGAGTTCGCTGCTGGGTCGCGTAGTCGACGTAGACGAGGCCGAACCGATGCTTGTAGCCTTCGGCCCATTCAAAATTGTCCATGATCGACCAGTGAAAATAACCGCGCACGTCGACGCCCTCGGCAGCCGCCCGGTCCAGTTGCCGGAGGTAGAGGTTGAGGAAATCGATGCGGGCGGAATCGTGCACGCGTCCGTCGAGGCCCACCCAATCGTTGAGGGAGAGTCCGTTCTCGGTGATGACCACTGGCACGCCGTAGCGCCCGGCTAGGAACTTCGGGCCCCAGTAAAGAGCCTCCGGAGATACCGGCCAGAGGAAATGGGTGTGGGCCTCGCCCTGTCCGGCGGCCACCACCTCGATCCGCCCACCATCTCCGGCGCGAACCTTGGTGCTTGAGTAGATATTGCAGCCGTAGAAATCGAGCGGCTGATTGATGGTCTCCATGTCTCCCGGTTGCACCTTGGGAGCGAGCTTCCCGTAGGCTCTTAGGCCTTCCTCGGGATAGCAGCCACGGAAGATGGGGTCTCCCCACCAGATGTTGTTCCAGAGATTGTCGGGATATACGGAGGCCATTGCTCGCATCGCGGCATCTGCGTCGGCGACGGAATTTGTTGCCGGGTGCGAAATGCAGCCGACCGGGGCAAACCCGATGAAGGGTTTGCGAACCGCCTGGGAGCGAATCACTTGGACGGAACGGCCGTGCGCCAGGAGCGCATGGTGCGAGGCGAGAAGCACTTCCTCCAGCCCCAACCGGAGCCCGGGAGCATGCTCTCCGGTAAGGTGCCCGAGCCCGAGAAAGCATTGCGGCTCATTCAGCGTCATCCAATGGCCTACCCGATCGGAGAGCCGGTCAACGACAACGCGGGCATACTCCTCGAACCAGCGCGGGCTTTCCGGATTCAGCCAGCCGCCCCGCAGGAAAAGCTCATACGGATAGTCCCAATGAAATAGCGTCACCCAGGGCTCGATACCCGCCTCCAGCAGCCGGTCCACCAGGCGGTCGTAGAAATCCAGTCCCTTCTTGTTCACCGCACCCGTGCCCGCGGGCATCACGCGCGGCCAGGAGATCGAGAGCCGATAGGCTTTGAATCCGAGATCCCGCATCATCAGGATATCGTCCTCGTAACGATGGAAATGATTGCAAGCTTCCCGGCCTGAGTCATTCATCCAGATCCTGCCGGGCTGGGAGGTGAGCATGTCCCAGACGGAAGGTCCCTTTCCCTCCGCATTCCATGCTCCCTCGATTTGGTAAGCAGCCGCAGCAGCTCCCCAAGTGAACGAGGGTGGGAAAGACGAACGGAGAGAAGTCATCGAGCGAGGAGGGGGTAAAAGTTACGTTTTCACCTTACTGCATCCCGGTTCTTAAGATAGGGCTGCTTCTGACAATTTTCTTGTCATAATCCGACATGTGGACCAAAATTCCCTCAAGATAGAGACCTGAAGGTGCGCCTGCGGCGTCAAAAATCGTTTTCCCCGACATCATTTTCTTTATGACTTTCCCGGAACATTTCGTATGGGGGGCGTCGACCTCCGCGTATCAGGTGGAGGGCGCATGGAACAAGGAGGGAAAGGGGCTTTCCATCTGGGATATGTTCACCCGCAGCGGAGATCACATCCGGGAGCGGCAGTCCGGTCGCGAGGCCTGCGATCACTTTCATCGCTACAGTGAGGACATCGAGTTGTTTTCCCAGATCGGGCTGAAAGCCTATCGGCTCTCCATCTCCTGGCCGCGCGTGATGCCTGCGGGCACGGGTGCGGTGAACAAGAAGGGACTGGATTTCTACGACCGCCTGGTGGACCGGCTGCTGGAGGCAGGCATCGAGCCCTGGGTGATGCTGTTTCACTGGGACTATCCGTATGAGCTTTTCCTGCGGGGCGGCTGGCTGAATCCGGAAAGCCCGCGATGGATTGAGGACTATGCCCGTGTCGTCGTCGAGCGGCTCTCCGATCGGGTGCGGCACTGGGGGACGATTTCCGATCCGCAGTGTTTCATTGGCCTCGGGTATGCCACCGGAGAGCACGCCCCGGGGCTCCGGCTTGAGCTTCCCGAGACCCTGCTTGCCATGCATCACGCCCTGCTGGCTCACGGTCGGGGCGTACAGGCCATCAGAGGCAGTGCCAGGACAACACCGACGGTCGGCTGGTCTCCCTCCGTGACGGTTTTTTATCCCTACACCGATTCCGCCGCTGACGTTGAGGCGGCGCGCCAGGCCACGTTCTCCGTTTTTCCAGGAAGCGTCTGGAACAACACCTGGACGAGTGATCCGGTGGTTTTCGGCCGCTATCCCGAAGATGGCCTGCAGGTCTATGGATCTGCCGCACCCAAAGTCGGCAGCAAGGATATGGAGATCATCCGGCAGCCGATCGACTACTACGGCTGCAACATCTTCCAGGGCACGCCGGTCAAGGTCGGGCCCAGCGGGGTGCCTGTCGCCGTGGCGTTCTCACCCGGCCATGCCGAAACCTCGAGCGGATGGAAACAAACCCCAGAGGCTCTGTATTGGGGCCTGCGGTTTATGAATCGCCACTACCGCCTACCGGTCATCGTGACGGAAAACGGCATAGCCAATGCCGACTCGCCGGGCCTCGACGGCAAGGTGCATGACCTCGCGCGCATCGACTTTCTCAATATGCATCTGCTGCAGGTGCGACGAGCCATCCAGGATGGCACGGATGTGCGAGGGTACTTCTATTGGTCGGCCATGGACAACTTTGAGTGGCAGCACGGGTACTCCTATCGCTTTGGGCTGATCCACGTGGACTACGAGACCCAGCGGCGCAGCCTCAAGGAATCCGCCATCATGTACCGGGGCGTGATCGCGTCCAATGGCGCGGATCTCGACGCGTTCCTGCCCGGCGGTACCGATCAGCCGCCATTCCTGGTCAAGGAGAGCATCCGCTACATCCACGCCCACATCGACGCGCCGTTCAACATCCAGGAACTGGCTGAGAGCCTTCGCTGCCATCCGGACTATCTCGGGAGAAAATTCAAGCAGCACACCGGGGTGGAACTCGGCCTGTACATTCGGCGCGTGCGGGTCGATCACGCTCGCGAGCTGCTCAAGAATCCCAACAAGACCATCGACGATGTCGCCGAGGCGTGTGGATTTTCCGACCGCATCCATTTTGCCAAGGTCTTCAAGCGCCTCACCGGCGAGACCCCGGGACGATACCGTAAGCTGTTTCTGCCGACGGTCACCGAGGCCGCGAACCGGCCCTTCCTGCGCCCCAGCAATCCACGGTCTTCCCGGTCCTGAAGCGTTCCCCGGCGGAGCGCGTCATGGACGCGGAGCTGGCTTCGGCCAGTAAAGCGAAAGTCCGTCCTGGAGGTAGTATACCTCGAGGGATTTCTCGTCGACCCAGCCGCCATGCCCGTCGGGATAGACGACATTCATTCCGGACAAAGAGCGCTTCACGGCTGGTTCGCTGTGTCCATACGTTATGCCGCCTTTGGTCGCCGCAAGGCATCCCCAAAGCGGTACATCGGACGGAATGGTTGCCATCCGGGACATGTCGGGTTTGTTCGTGCTGAATGTCCCGAGAAACGGAGGGCCGAAATTGAAATACTGATAGGTGGTATAGTTGCTCTGATACAGGGGCGTGGACGCGTTGCGGACTTTGATCAGATCACCCGGGCAGAACATGATCTTTTCGCGCGGGACCGACAGGTACAGGCCCAGCGTATTCGAGAAATTCCCGAACTCGTGAGGCAGGATGAACTGGCGGTCGCCAGAGGGAAATCGCCCGTTGTTCTCGCCGGCATATTGGGAACATGCGGTCTGCAATTGCCTGAGATTGTTCAAGCACTTCACCTTGGTGGCCTGGATACGTCCTCCGGAGAGCGCCGGGAAAGTAAGCACCAAAGCGATGGACACGATCATGATGGCCAAAAGGAGCTCCACCAACGTAAATCCCGACGCTGGCGGGCTGGCGTTTGACGGGAAAACCTTGCGATTCATGGCCTGGGGGGCAGGGGAGAGAACGCCATCAGCACTGCCGCAAATGGAAGATCACCTTCCGGACGGCGGCGCCTCCAGCGCTTTCACTCCCAAGTATATACAAGGGCAAAACAGGTTGTCAGCCCGGGAATCCGGCGGAAAACGGCGCGACCGCTGACGCCTTTGATCCGGCCTATCCGAGCCGGAGCTGAAGCCCGCATGGGGACTTGTTCGTCGATCTCTGGAAGCGGCCCAGGTTATTCTCCATCCTGGGAATTGCCGTTTTCCGACTTTGGCAGAATGGATGCTCCGATATCCGCAGGTTTGCCAAAGTAGACCGCTGAGGTAGCCAGTACGTCGACCCCCGTGGCTGCCAGCTCGGCCGCATTGGTCTCGTTCACGCCTCCGGCGGCGATTATCAGCAGGTCAGGGCGCGCTGTACGCAAACGTTGCACACAGCGCGTCAGCTCCGGCGAGGGGAGCTTGTCGAATTGAATGCCATCGACTCCCGCAGTCACCAATGCCTCGGCGTGGGCCAGGGTGGCCGCCTCGACGATAACCTTGCGTTCACACGCCCGGGATTTCCACTCGGGAACCGCGAGCACCAATTCCTCGAAAGACGGAAAAAAGGCGGCATGGTGGTCGAAGACCAGAATCGTCTCGGACAACCCAAGCCGGTGCAGCATGCCGCCGCCAGCCAGGACGGCTTTTGCGCTCAGCTCCCGGGTTCCCGGAAACGTCTTGCAGGTGGCTGCGATCCGGACTTTGCCGGAGCCTTGGGATGCGGCCGCAATCAGGCGCGAGGTCCGGGTGGCGATTCCCGAAGCATACTCCAAAACGTTGATGGAGACCTTCCAGGCGATATGCAGGGCGTCGACTGGACCATGGGCTGTGACCAGAATGTCACCAGGCAGTGCTTTCTGGCCAGATGCTCTGTGAATCCGGGCTCGCGCTCCGCATTTTTCAAAAACCCTCGCAACTTCCTCCGAGCCGCAGATCACAGTCTCTTCACGCGCGGTGAATGTCGCGGCGCCGACCTGCTCGTTGAGCGCCAAGGTGTGGCAGGTCAGGTCGCCAGCGGGGGCGGTTTCGCGGATCCAGCGGTCCAGCGTGTCATCAAGGATCGTGTGCATCGGCAACCTGCAATGGATAACTCAAAGACTGCGGCCCGGAAAGCGAGCAACGCCGGGGACCTCTCAATTCCGGACTGCCTCCTATCGATACTATATATGACATATACCTTACAAAAGGTTTTTTTGCCTTTTTTTAGAGGCAAAGCGATAATCGAATAAGTTCACGTTTTCCTTGATTGCCCTAGAAGGAATCTTTCTTTAAAAATAAGCGCAACATTGCATGAGGAAATTCCCCTTTCTTTTATCAATAGTCGCTTCGCTTTCCCTTTGCTCTCAGGCTCTCGCCCGAATTGGAGAAAACGAAGGCGAATGCACCGCCAGATATGGAACCCCACAGACGGGATCGTGGGAAACGAACGAGAACAAAAAGACCCCCTTACTTCCCACGGGTTACACCAAAACGTATTTTTACGATGACTGGAAAATACGGGTACACTTCCTTGAATTCAATGGACCAGCGGTGAAGCTGACCTTCGCAAAACGCAAAGGGTCAGTAATCATGAAAGAGGAAGAGCTAGTGGCAATCCTGAAAGCGAATACGCAACCGGGGTGCACCTGGGCGGCACTGCCTTACGAGAATCCCAAATCTCCAAATACAGGATTAGCAAAAGCCGCCGAGGCTTTCATGGCAGAAACGATGCATGCGAAGAGGCTGAAATGCTCAAACGGGAACATTGCTGAAGTCGCACTTCAAAGAACAATGGTGACCATTGAAACACCGGAAGCACAAGTAATAGAGCCCAAACCGACACCAAAACCTGTGCCGAAATTTTAAGCGCCCCCCTTCTGTATTTCCTTGCCCCCTGGAGCAGAAGTCCAGAGATCAGTCTTCGGCAATCCCTAGAAAGTCCGCCTGCTTCAATCGTCGGTCACGATCCGCAAAAACCTCGGGAGAGAATTTTTCCGCTGCGTCCCAGAGGTATTTTTTCACACGTCCCTTGCGGCTCATTCCGTCGCAACCGAGGCGCTCGAAAATTGTCTCTGCATTCATCTCGACTCGTGCGACCTCCTCAACCTTGACGTCGCCAACATAGCCCCAAAACGCGCCGACATTCTGATAATCTTCAGGAACCTTCTTTTGGTGAGGCTTGGAGGCATGACATGCAGCGTAGCGCAAAGCGCCTTCACTTTCCTCGATCACTTCCCAAGCGACACCTGCTCGAAGATGCTTGATATCACCAGAATTGACGATTTCGTACCAACGTTGGGCAACCTCTCGTTCGAGTAGATCGACGGTCCGATAAACCTTGCTCCATTTTTCACCGCCTTTCTGCCGGGTGCGTCTGCGTTCGACGAGCGGATATGCCGACAGATCAAAGGAAAGAAGAACGTGGAAATGAGGTGCGCCGCGTTTCTGAAATTCGAGAAACCAGCAACCACGAATGCCAGGAAACCGCCGCTTGAGCCATTGACTGAATACTCGCCAATGCTTCCGCTTAACGGTCTGGCCGTCGCTCGGAAAATCCGCCGGGTAAGTGAGTGTCAACATGCTCTTGAAATCGACATCGCAGTTTTTGACCACGTGCAAAAAACGATACCGGGCCTGATCTGAGAACTGCGAAATGACGCCACGGCGTCCGCCAGTCCCAAACTTTCCAACAGAAACGCCGGGCTGCATTCGCTTCGCTACCTTGCAGTCCCGGCGGAAAACGGACAGCCCGCAAACGGGCATGTCCTGTGACACTATGCAATGATTGACAAGCCCACGCACCACAGCGGCGGCGGCTTCGCCGCCATCCGCTATGGTTGCGTGAAGCTCCGGCATATCCTAGCCCTTCATCGGACCCGGCCCCGCCTTGAGAGGCTCGAACTTCATCACGCCGTCGATACCGACGACATTGCCGCGAAACTCGAGGCCCCGCCAATCAGACTCCTCGATACGCTTGATTGCGACCCTGACGACAGCTCCAGCGAGGTTCTTCCTCTCGTTGGTCTCCTCCGGAATGGAGAGCTGAAACATGGATTCCAAGCGACCTTCGATATCCTCATCCTGATCAACGAGGGTTAAACGACGGTAGACCTTGGAAGGGTCCTTCTTGCCGGGCGTGGTCTGATCTCCAACCACAAGTGCTTTGATCTTCATTTTTTTGACTTCTCCTGTTTTTGGTTTTTCGGCCCTTTGTTTACGGGTTTGTTTCCCGATCCCACCGGAGCCACGGCGGAAAGTGTTGACGTGTCAGCAACGGGCGACCGACGAGGGGGAACGACTCGGGCAGGTTCCGCCCTATTAGGGACCTCGCCGGGCCGTGAAATCTCCGCAGCCAACATGACGAAAAGCTCGCTTTCCTCTTCACTGGAGGACTGACGCCCGAAGACCATTCCGAGAATGGGAATTCTCCGAAGGTATGGAGTCCCACGGTTTCCGTCTTTGGCAGTGCGAATCTTGATTCCACCGACAAAGGCGACCTGTTTCTTCCCCAGGGTGATTACCGTCTGGAGCTTCTGAGTGGATAACGTCGGGATGTTATTTCCCTCGATACGGACCTCAGAGAGAACATCGGAGTTTTCCTGCTCAACAACGCACCTGACAGCGCCGGAAGCGTCGATGGTCGGGGTAACCTTCAAAGAGAACTCGGCCCGCTTGAATGAAACGCTCGTCTGGCTTGTGCCGAGATTGACGGTTGTTTCAGGGACGGGAATTTCCCGACCGGACGAAAAAAGCGCAGTCTGCCCGGCCAGAGTCGTCAGAGTGGGGGAAGAGAGAACATCAAACCGGGAATCCGACGAAACGAACTGAGAAAAAGCGGAGAGAGCCTCCCTCGCTGTCCACGCCCCGCCCACGGTCGCCAGCCCGGTCTGCAAGTCAAATGCGAGGGAGGAAAGCAAATCACCAACCCGCGAAGAATCAGCCTGAGCGATGTTTTCAAGCCAAGTGAACAATCCGACATCGTTTGCCGATGCCTTGACCCTGCGACCTACAACACAATGGATAGTCACAACCGCGCACCGCAAATCGAGCTGCCGTAGAACCTCGGCGACAGAAAGAACACGCTGGAGGTCTGTACCGCTGATAACCAATGCGGAACCATCAGGGCTGGGGGAAATCGTTCCTTGCGGTAGGAGGCTATTTCGGTCCGGCCCGAGTTTCTCAAGAACAGCAGAAGCCGGAGAAAAGCGGAGAGGGACGCCTACCACGTGCACGGGCAAGGCGAGATCAGGAGTTGTCAAAGGAGCTCCGGCGTTTATCTCGGCGTTTTTGCTGGCATTACCGACCTTGCCGGCATCGCCAGAAATAAGCTTGTCGCGGAGCTCCTGCTTCCGTTGCTCTTTTTCCCGAATGGGCTTGGTGAAATGTTCAACGGCAAGTTTCGGACCAAGCCAAAGCACAACAGAAACGAGAACAACCAAGGCAATAAGTCCGCCAAATACCCACTTGATGGAAAGGCCCCGCTGAACCTCGCCAGTATCAGCAGCCAATTTCTGCTTGGAGGTGTAGTAACAGGCGCCGATGTCCGACTCCATCTTGTACTTTTCGGATTCCTGCGGATCTGGCTTGTTCGGGCCAGCGCCTACAGGCTCAAGATAGGTGGTCGCGGTAAAATACTTGCCCTTCGTAAACCCTCGGAACTTCTCTTTGGCGTAGTTCCGGCAATAGGTGTAATCCTGAGTAACAGAGCGGAATTGACTATCAACGTTCTTGATAGATTGGGTGATCCAATATACGTCATCCCCAAGGTGCCGATGCTTGGAAATGTAGTAGAGAACTGCGTTGCCGGTTGTCTGCCAGTTCCGCGAATTTAGGAAGTCATGACACTCGTCAATGAAATACGTAACACCTCCGGGCTTAACAGAGTCGAAATCGGGCCTTACGCCCCGCTTATAGTCGTCATTAGTAACCCTTGGCAGAGGCTCAATGCCATTCCCACGATACCTCCAGAACTCGGAAACTTGATCGTCAGTAAGAAGCTGAACGCGATCATAAACCGCGACGTCCATGCCTCGCTTGAGAAAATACTTGACGATGTTTTCAAGACGCAACGGCAAGTTGGTAACAACAGGGCCGTCAGTTCGTTCTAGAGCACGTAAAACGAGCTTAACCGCGTAATAGGATTTGCCGCCTCCCGGCCTGCCGCTAATCGCTTTTGATGACATATCAACTATTCCTCGCCAAGCGCACCGCGTCCAAAGAAGCCCTTGCGGAGCAACCATAAGCCCAGGACGAACGCAAAAACAGGCACGCTCAAAGTTAGGCCGCTATTAAAGGCAATGCTTTCCGCTCGATCAGATTCAACAAAATGGAGACCGGACAAATCAGCCGAGACGATGGATACGCTGTCTGTGGAGATGGCCGCCGACGAACCAACAAGGGCAACGTCACTATGAGCCGGAAGTGTGAGAACCGCCCCCGGTGGCACACGAAGAAGAGAGACGGAGCCGCCGTTGACAGAAATGGCGATTTCAACAGGTGAATCGCCAGAATTGATGAATTGAGCCCTCATATTTTTGAACGCCACAAAAACCACGCTACGGCAATCATAAATACCCCTGCGACCTCGCTAATAAGATAAACGAACAAGCAAGAGAGCGCGTGATCAATAGGAACAAACAGATTCAGAAAATACAACGCTGTATGAAGCGATGGATTATTAGGAACAAGAACAGATGCAAGATTGGCTACAAAGCCTTGACCGCCCAAAAACCAACCAACAAGAGGGGTTGAGCCCAATGCTGCAGGAGCGAAATACGCGACAACGAAACCACTAAAAACGATAACGGCAGAAATTATTGGACCGTTACCGATAAGAAAAACGATAACAGACAAAAGAGTGCCTGCACCGGGAATCCGAGAAGCGATCGAAGCTACCAAGCTAGTATTTTGCCGAACAAATCGAGTAATGTCGGCACCAAGTGCAGCTTGAACAAAGCCGTCAAGAAGCTCGCGGACCTTCAAATAGATATAACGAACAGTGATAATAGTGAGTATCCACCAAAGAATTTGCCTGATCCAAAAGGCGAGCGGGGGAAACCAACTCTGATTCATTGGATTGAGGTCAATAGCTTGACCAGTACCCGGCATCCTAACAATCCACGTAACCTGATTGCTTAAATTGCCAATAGTGCCAGGACCCTGCCCCACGGAAAATGATGAGGTGTCAATCTCCTCGATTTCTTGCTCCGTGCTGGCGGGCGCTGGAGTCGGAGTAGGGCTAGGGCTAGAACCGGGATCAGGTGTAGGAGTAGGGGAAGGCGAACCAATCGAACCGGCCAAAGCTTCTAGACCTTCCGAGGTGCTTTGAGTGTTCGCATTGATTGCATCAATAACAGCCTGATCTCCTTGAGAAGTTGCGACAGTGTTTTCCTTGACGGCGGAAGCAATAGCCTCCTGTCCGGCCATATTCTGAACAGAAGCAGCACGTAACTCATACACGGTTACGCTTTCAGCTCCGGTGCCCTGGTAAGTAACGCTAGTAGTCTTATCGCCCACCGTAAATGTATAGCTCGTCTCAATGTCGCCGGGCTTCCACTCTACTTGAGAAACAGAGACATTGCTTTTGGTGACATTTCCGCTGGAGTCAATGGAAGAAACGGGAAGAGGGGATGCTTTTTCGGCATCAATCGCTACGTCGTCATACGTATCGCCAGACTCGATAATACCCTCGGCAATGGTCTTGTTTGTGACAGAAGTTTCATTGCCATAGGTAACAGTCTTGAGATTAAGAAGGTACTTCTTTCCTTGAAACTCTGAGGAGTGCGGAATGTCGATAGTAGAGTTCCCAGATGTAACCTCCTGTTCCTTGTAAAGTTGGCCATCAATATACAGCTGATAAACAGCCTTAGTCGCACTGCCGTTGAGATCAAATGAAAGAGGAGCCGGCGTGGGCGTGGGCGTCGGCGTTGGAGTAGGACTAGGGGTCGGAGTCGGTGGAGGAGAGGTAGTAAAAATGCCGTTAATATCGGAATTAGTCGCATAAGGATGGTCAATCGCCATTCGCGTCGATGAATAGTAATAGGCACTCCAATTCGAAGCTACGTACTTTCCTGTTACCGGGTCATATGTGGCAGTAACACCAAGATCGTTAACAGCCCAACCGCTGCTAGATTGAGCCGTCATCGTAGCCGTTGCCGTGGTCCCGTTAAATTCAATCGTATAACGCTTCCACTGACTAACGCCAGTTTGGCAAGTCCCCGAACCCCAGACCATGGGATAAGCCGAAAATGCAGAAGCAACGGAAAATACAAAAAAGCTAATGATGAAAATGCGCATAAGCCTAATTCCGGACAACCCAATAAAGGAGATACAGCGGCAGAAATAACCCCGCGAAAAAATATGCAACAAAGTCCATGCTAAGAAAAAGTTCAGCGGTTTTTGTGTGGGAACCGCTGAAAACCCGGGAGCCGTTACAGCTTGAAGATGAGCTTCCGGCCGATAACGAATCCGATGACCACGACGGCGAGAACCGAAACAGCCGTCCACAGCGTGGTGGCGTCGGTCAGCAAATCAGTGATTGCGTCCATTAATATTCACCTCCTTTCTCTTTGTTTTTACGCGTAAATGTTTTGCCTGATCCTTGAAGATGAGGGCGCAGAACGTGAAAGATGGGGGACTACTTGCCCGGATATCCGACGCCGAAATTACGACCGCCGGACTTCTTGTATTGCTGCCGGGAGTAGCTCTTGTGAATCGGCCCCCAAGAACGTTCCGAGGCCTGAACACGGTCCCAAGCATCAGAGCCAGGGTTACCGACCTCTCCGAGGCGGGCTTTACGGAGCAACTTTCTGCCGATAACGAAACCGGCGATAGCTACGGCGAGTACCATGACAACTTGAAAAAGAGTCACAGCGAGATCAATGATTGGTGCGAGTTCATCCATGGTTTTATGCTTTGGTGAAATTCTCGACACCGGGCCGGGAACCCGATGCCGTCCGAACGGAGTGCACGCCGTTGGAAATTGGTGAAAATTGAGAGCGAGTGACCAAACGAGCACCACTCAGGCCCCTGCAAGGTTTCGGGGCCGCTACCGGGGAAGCGGAATCATGAGCCCTTGCCTGCTCGTTACCGAATCGCGAGCCAGCAAACGACGCGCCAGAAGCCCTTTCACCCTCTTCTGTCACGCCGCTTGCTCGGCAAATCACGCGACCATTGCTTGCGGAGCGGCGGGCGCTACCCTCGCGCCCGCTGCCTACGCGCTCCGCGCAGGTCGCCACCCCCTCTGTAGGTGAGGGGTGGGCGACAAAAATGCCGTCAAAAGTCGATTGGTATCGGAAAACCGTTGGGTCAACAGAACGCTGGAAGGCGATAGCTTCCAAAGCGCATTCCCGCATTTCCGACCGATAACCCCTCTCACGGAAAAGCAGGGCAGCACGGAAAAGACCGATGGCGAAAGAGTGCCAGAACTGGACAACGCGAGAATTCACCAGCGCACCTCCAGGCCAAAGGCATCGACGTTATCGATAAAAACGCGCTCAGCGTCAGAAGCGACAGCGTATGATTGACCGCGCCTGCGGATAGCGAATCCACGGAACGAAACACGGAAACGATTGACCGAACCCCTCGGCTCGTCCTCGTTCATGACAACCTCGATAGTCACACGGTGGCCCTGAACCACACCGGAGGCCAGATGAAGCAGGCGCGTCTGGCTCATGCCGGAACCCCCGAAGTTGACGGGTCAACATTGACCGGAATGACCGGAGAGGGGACCAATGCCGGACGAAGTTTACGCCCCCGTGGATTCCCGGCGTTCGCAATGAACATTGCACCGCGAACCATGCACCGTTGCGGAAAATCGGAGAGGGGGCCATTCTGGCGATCAAGGGCCGCGAAATAGACCTCCGCTTCTTCAGCCGACAACTTGACCGTCAGAGTGACAACGCCAAGCTGCCTTTCTTTGGAGCGCTGGCGAGCCTTGGCCTGACGCAGATATTCGCGCCGTTCCATCACGCAACAACCGCCAGACGGACGGTCTCCGGTTGAGATTGACTACGAAAACCGCGATAGCAGGAATCGGCAAAGCAGAACCGAAGATCAGCCTGTTCCAGACCTACGCACTGCCATGATGCAATGCTGCAAACGAATTGCCCGAGCTCCTCGACATTGATGGTGAACGCCGTAAGCTTGGCACTCGGCAGATAGGAGAGATAGCCGATCAACTGACGCACAGGCGTCAGCTGCTCTATGACTCTTCTATGAAAAGTGCCTTTGGCCTTACAGCCATCCCAGACACTCCAACCCGGTAGAAGCGTGATTTTGTCCACGCCTCATACGCTACTATATATGACATATATTATATGATGTTTTAAATATCATGGTGCAAATGATGGGGTTAGCTGGTTGGGGATAACTTGGGAAATAACTCAAACGCCCTCGGATTGAGGCAGCGGGAAAGCGAGTTATTAACAGCGCCGCCGAGATGGTTAGGCGGCTAATCGTTTAAAATTGGAACCGGAAATCAGTTCCGCAGCAGCGCGGAGACCACTTGATCGAGGCCTTTGGCAAGAGCCGCCTGGGCTGTCTTGGCATTCCGCAGCAGCGTGTTAAAAGCCGGGACGCAGCCGGGTTTGCTGACGAGATGTCGAAACAATGCCAGCGGCTCGGGACGCCCGGTAAGCGGATTCATCAAGACGTCCGCCGGGACTGGCATGTCATCCCCAGCGGCATCGCTGATGCAACGAACGCTGACGAGCGGGATTCCGCGGCTGAGACAAATCCCGGCCAGATGTGCCGTCTCCAAATCTGCGACGATCGCCCCGGTCGAAGCTCCGAGCCGGAGCTTTTCGCTGGCCACCTCGACGATGGCATCGGCCGTATACAGGTCCCCCATCCGCCATCCGTCCAGGCAGGACAAACTCTCCATGAGCACCGGATCGGTATAGTTCCGACCGATGACCAGATCGCCTACCTTGGTGTCTGGACTGAGGCCGCCGGCAAAGCCTGCCGAAATGACGATCTCTGGCGTGACCCGGGCGAGCTTCGCCTCGAACGGCGGCACACATCGGGACCCCATCGCTCCCAGGACCCAGGAGTCGACGACGAGCTGGGGTTTGGAACGAGCCCGGTAAACGGCGCTCTCATATTCCAGGGCAAAGACGACGGCGATCATGGTTTGGGAGGGACTACGGTAATATGGATCTCAATGAGCGCCGTGTCACCTTCGGTCGTCAATTCACTCTTCTCAGTGGGGTTTTCTCCCTTTAACGACCTGGCAAATGCTTCGGCGCGCCCGGCGGGTAATTGCACAAGCACCCGACCAGCGTCAGCCCCCGGGAGGACGACGCCCTCAGAAGTCGACGCGGCTTTCTGAATGGTCGCCAGACCGGCATCCGTGCTAGCTGCCGATACCTCCAATACAGAAGTGCCGGGCAAAAGCTGCGGAGGTAGCTGGAGTTCCTTCGACGCCACGTCTTCCAGAGCCTTCTGCAACGGTGCGAGAGCCTCTGGCGGCAGGTCGGCGCGTTTGGGCGTCGAGTAGGCTTTGTAGGCCAGAACGACGCAAACCATGGGGATCGCCAGCGCCATTCCGACCATCGCGAGGATGAACATCAACTGCGGCGTGAATTGAAATTGTGTGGATTGCTCTTTTTGCACTGTTGACCCGAGGGATTCCGTCTAGGATATTCCCCACCCTTTCCTGATGTCCATCGAACGCACGCGCAATTTTTGCATCATCGCGCATATTGACCATGGCAAGACGACGTTGTCCGATCGTCTGCTTGAGAGTACGGGCACCATTGCCGAACGTGAGAAGCAGGATCAGCTCCTGGATTCCATGGATCTGGAACGGGAGCGCGGTATTACGATCAAGGCCCATCCGGTCGCCATGCGCTACCGGGCCAAGGACGGTCATGACTACCGCCTGAACCTCCTCGACACCCCCGGCCACGTGGACTTCGCCTACGAGGTCTCCCGCAGCCTGGCCGCCTGTGAAGGCGCACTGCTCATCGTGGATGCCGCCCAAGGCGTGGAGGCTCAGACCGTGGCCAACGTCCATCTGGCGCTCAAGCAAGGCCTGACGATCATTCCCATCATCAACAAGATCGACCTTCCGAATGCCGATCTCCCGACGGTCAAGAAGCAGCTCGAGGACATCCTGGCCATTCCCGCCGACGAAGCCATCGCGGCCAGTGCCAAGGCGGGCATCGGCATTCAGGACATCCTCGAAGCCGTCGTTGCGCGCATCCCGGCCCCCAAGGCGCAGGACGACACCCTGCGCGGCCTGGTTTTTGACTCGGTCTTCGACGGTTATCGCGGCGTGGTCAGCTACATCCGCGTGATGTCCGGCTCCGTGATCCCCGGCACGGCGGTGAAGCTGATGTCGACGAACAAGAGCTACGAAATCAAGGAAGTCGGCGTCTTCACGCCGAAAATGTTCCAGCAAAAGCAGCTCAACGCGGGCGACGTGGGATATTTCATCGCCAATATCAAGAGCACGGCGGAGATCAAGATCGGCGATACGCTCACGGATGCCCGCCGCCCGGCCACCGAACCCCTGCCCGGGTTCCAGGAGGTCAACCCCATGGTGTACAGCGGCATCTACCCGATTAATACGGCAGATTTTGAACATCTGAAGATGGCCATGGGCAAGCTGCAGCTCAATGACGCCGCCTTTGTCTTCCAGCCGGAAAGCTCGGTCGCCCTCGGCTTTGGCTTCCGCTGCGGCTTCCTCGGCCTCCTCCACATGGAGATCATCCAGGAGCGTCTCCGCCGCGAGTACAACATGGATATCATCGCGACGTATCCGAGCGTGATCTATGAGGTCATCCGGACCAACGGCGAGCGGCTTGAGGTCGACAACCCGGCCAACCTGCCCGACATGAGCGTGATCGAGGAAATCCGCGAGCCGGTCGTGAAGTGCTTCGTCATGATCCCGAATGAAAACATCGGCGACATGATGCAGCTCATGCTCGACAAGCGAGGCACCGTGGAGCACACAGAGTCCCTCGACTCCCGCCGCGTCATGATCACGGCCACCCTGCCGCTCAACGAAATCCTCGTCGACTTCCACGACAAGATCAAAACCCTCACCCGCGGCTACGGTTCCATGGACTACGAGCCCTCCGGATATCGTGCTTCTGACCTCGTGAAGCTCGAGATGCTCGTCAATGGCGAGCCTGTCGACGCTTTCTCTTCGATCGTTCACCGCGAAAAGGCCGAGGCCCGAGGTCGTGCCCTCGCCGCGAAGCTCAAGGAGGTCATTCCGACCCAGCTTTATCAGGTCTCCATCCAGGCGGCCATCGGCGGCAAGATCGTTGCCCGTGAAAACGTGAGCGCCATGCGCAAGAACGTGACGGCCAAGTGCTACGGCGGCGACATCACCCGCAAGCGCAAGCTGCTGGAAAAGCAGAAGGAAGGCAAAAAACGCATGAAGGCTATCGGCACGGTGAATATCCCGCAGGAAGCCTTCATCCAGGTGCTCCGTACCAGCTAGTTTCTATGTTCTTCACACCGCGGCATATCAAGGAAGGCAAGCACTACCGCCATGCGGTCAGGCGTCTCATCCACTATAAGGAGGACATTCTTTCCTCCGCCGACCTTGATACCCTGCGGGAGCTGGAAGCGGCCATGACGGCAGCTCTGAAGACGCGCAAGCGCGAGGAGATCGGCACGGTCATCGAGCGCATCGACAAGCAGGTCGGGCGGATCGCCCCCGCGCCCAAGGACTCCGGATGGCGTGAAAACGTCGAGGTGTTCGTCGTTGCCATCGTGATCGCCGCCGGGGTGCGCGCTTATTTTCTCCAGCCCTTCAAGATCCCCACAGGGTCCATGCAGCCGACCCTGTACGGCATCGTGGCCTCTCCGCAAAAAGATCCCCCGCCGAATATTCTGAAGCGGGCGTTTGAGTTTGTCTGGCTGGGGCGTTCGTACTTCAACGAAGTAGCCAAGAGCGACGACATCATCCTGGCGATCAAGGAGAAGACCTACCTGAACTTCTTCACCTTTACCGACATCATCGGCGAAAACAGCCGCTATACAGTATTTGCACCAGAGGTGACACTGCGGAGCTCTTTTGGAATCTCGGAGCAAAAGTTGCTCCGCAAAGGCGAGCCAATCGTGCGAGGGTTTGTCGATACTGGCGATCAGGTCTTTGTGGACAAGATGTCGTACAACTTCCTCCCACCGCAGCGGGGAAATGTTTTCGTCTTCAAGACCACGGGGATAACCGGAATACGGATGCCTGCTGGAATTGACTCTCAGCATTATATCAAGCGTCTCGCAGGCATGCCAGGAGACACTCTGCGCATCGCTGCGCCGCAGCTTTTCATCAACGGAGCGCTGCCTAGTGAATGGGTCTTCCGGCGTGTGATCGCTGCAACGGACGGGTATCAGGGATATTCTAACTTTGCCCAAGCCGACTATCTGACCACTGCCAACAGCACGTTCCGCGTCCCGGAGAAATCCTATTTCGCCCTCGGCGACAACAGCTACCACAGCAGCGACAGCCGCTTCTGGGGTCCGGTGCCGGAGCAAAATGTGGCTGGCCGCGGGCTCTTCGTTTACTGGCCATTCAGCAAGCGCTGGGGCCTCATTCGTTGACGGAATTCCGTTGATTTAGGGACGATAAAGACCCATATTGTCCCGCTCTTTACCCGGTGGTGTAACGGTAACACAGAGGCCTTTGGAGCCTTTATTCATGGTTCGAATCCATGCCGGGTAGCCAATTTCTTATTCGACCAAAGGGCTGTCTTCCGTTCCATCTTTCCTGACGCTCGTCGCGCCGGTTGGTGCTATGGGGTTGGGAACTACCAGGAACCGGTCGGAATCTGACACTCCTCCAGCCGAGGTCGGGACCGGCAGTGATCGCGTCCCGGGCGAGGCCGGTGAGGCAGAACCCTTCTGGGTTATCAAGGGCACTAGCGTGACGGGAGCCGATACCGCATTCGCCGCAGTGGATGGCAGGTTTTGCGAAGGAAGCTGAGGCGCAATTGCTATCTTCGGTGATTGGTGGAGATCGATCTTCTGATCCGCCCTGTCCCCTGCCAGATCAAAACCGGAAGATTTCGCGATGATCGCGATGGCGATTACCGCGCTGATCCCAAGAAAAAGAACTGCTACGTGAAGTCCCCTTCTAGCGGGAGTGTGAGATTCCTGTTTCCGTGCGACTTTGCTTCCCGGCCATATCCACCATACGCCCTTTAGAGCACTTTAACATATCGTGCACACGTAACCAGCATGATGGAAGAAGCCTTGAGCATCGGCCGGAGAGACTGAGGCCAGGGCCTGGGCAATGGCGCTGAGCAAGGATTCTTGGGAGCGGGCTTTGGCGCTGCGCAGGTGCTGTTTGACCTTGCTCCACATCATTTCGATGGGATTGAGGTCGGGACTGTAAGCCGGCAGGAAGAGCAACTGGGCTCCACGGTTTTCGATGAGGCGGCGGGCGGCTTGGTCACGATGGGCTCCGAGGTTGTCGCAGATCACCAAGTCGCCTGGGCGCAGGGTGGGGCCCAGGACTTGACGGATGTATTCCCGGAAGATCAGGGAGTTGGCGGCTCCTTCAATCACCATGCACTCGACTTGTCCGTCGAGGCGGAGGGAACCCAGCATCGTCGTGGTGTGCCATTGCCCGCCGGGGGCATGATCGTGGAGGTGCCGTCCATGCTTGGCCCGCCCTCGCAACCGGGTCAGATTGGTCTTGGCGCAGGATTCATCCAGAAAGACCAGCCGCTCGGCGTCCCACTCTTTCTGGTGTTGTCTCCAGTGCTCGCGTTTCTCGCGCAGGTCAGCGCGATCTTGTTCGCTGGCCCGCAGCGTTTTTTTTATAGCGGTAGCCCAGCCGACGCAAGGTGTGGTGGATGGTCACCGTCGTGCAACTCAGCCCCAGCTTTTCACGGATTTCTTCCAAGGTCGCATCGGGGTGCCCGTCGACGTAGCCTTCCAGGCGCTCGATTTGCCCGCCTTGCAAGCTGCGTGGCTGGCCCACTTTTCCCTTCCGCGCCGCCAGGCTCCCCTCGGTCTGCCGCTGCCGCTTCAGTTTGTGGATCCACCACTCTCCAACCTTGAAGCGTTCGGCCAGCTGGCCCACGCTCCAGTGCCCTTCATCGTACGCTTTCATCACTCGCTCCCTCAGATCCAGCGAATAGGCTTTCATCCCATGAGCTTAGCTCATCAGGAATGTGTGCACAATAATTTAAAATGCTCTAGGTGGTATTTTCTCCTCGGACCGAGATGAATCCGGTCTAGAACCCGGGCGATAGCCCGTGTGAGCGCGTCTGCCGCCATATGGAAGCGCAGCATAGGAAAAAGCCCGCATCCGGAAACGGCTTCCTTTTCCGCCAGAGGAAACGTTTTGAAAAAAAGAGGCAGATTTCAGCGAATCTACGTGCGGCCCGTCATTCAGAGGGACAGCGAAGGCCTGACTACGGAGCGCGGACAGCTTCCGGCGGGTCCACGACCCGGAACGAGTCGGTGCCATCGTCATCCAGCACTTTTCCCTGGGCGGCCCGCACCGGCACGGATTTATGAATCACGACCGTTTCTTCCGGAGTCGGCGCGGCGCTCGGCGCAGGAGCGACTGCCATCGGAGCCGGTGCTGGCAGCTGCTGAACAACCTCTAGGGGCTGTTGGGGCGGAGCGATCTCGTTTTTCGGAGGAATCACCAGAGGCGGAGCGTCGGCTTGCGGCGAAGACGTGAAGATCGGCGGGGAAATCACGACCCAGGCAAGGACTCCTAGCAGCAGTCCGAAACCAACGAGCGCGGCTCTCCCCCGCCCTTTCCGGTCAACCGGGACCAACTCAATGACCTCGGGCGATCTTGTTGCTTGTTTTTCCGGAGGAACGATAGTGTTATCCGGGCGGCTGCGTTGGCGCAGGGCGCGAAGTTCGTTCGTCAAATTCCGGGCTTTGTTCTCCGATGGGTCCATTGCTTCCCGTCCGACGTCAAGAATAGCGAGAATCAACCCGCAGACAAACCGAGATATCCTTTTTCCATGAAACCTGCACGCCGAGGCGACCCCTTCCATCTCCAAGCCATCGAAGACGTCCGCCAAGTCTATACCGACCTCGCCGCACGGCCGATCGAAAGAAATTGCACGCTGCAGACCGAGTGCTGCCAGTTCAAGCTCACCGGCATCGTGCCTTTTCTGACCAAGGGCGAGGCTCTCGTCGCGGCCAAGGCTCTGCGTGCCGCCGGGCGCACCAAACTCCCGGAACGCACAGATGGCGCATGCCCCATGCTGCACCCTCAGACCGGGCGTTGCATCATCTACAAGGACCGCCCCTTTGCCTGCCGGACGCACTTCTGCTCCGGAGCGGGCGGCCCCTATGCCCGGGCGGAAGTCATTGACCTCATTCGCCGCCTGGAAAAAATCGACGCGGAACTCGGCGGATGGGGTGTCAGCGGTCTTCCCGCTGCCGTGCGGGAAGGCCTGCGCGAGATCGGGTAGGGCGCGCGCGAAGAGTCTGACCGCTGAACCAAAACAGCGCCCTGTTTTCGCGATCAAAGTTCCTAGCGAACCAGTACGACGAAGAGCTGCCTGTGCCCGTCCGCTTCCGGTCCAGACAGGATCAGCGGCACGCGTTTGGCCGCCTCGACCTTGGCCGTCAAGATCTGCCCGGAGGGATCGGAGAGCGCCACGGAAAGGACATACCGCGTGGCGTCCATGGAATCGCAGTTCACCCGCAGGGTGTAGCCATTCTCAAATTCAAACGCATTCGCTCCGCCGACTGTGATGTCCCACTTCTTTTCCTTCTCCAGCTTGAGCGCGTGCAGACCAAAGTCTTTTTGAACCGGGGCAACCACTTCCTCCAGGGATGAAGAGGTCTTCCCCTCGGTCCCCGCTATTGCCGAGGCCACCCAGAGGACGTCTCCATCCGCATGCAGGCAGCCCAGAGAAAGAAGGAAAAACGCCGCAGCGGACTTCAGCATGAGGCTATCTCCATTCGATGATGACCGCCTCGGTTGAGTCCGTGGAGCGGGCCTTGATGGTCACTCCGTCTCGCGAGGGCGAAACGGAGAGGAGCTTGGAACGAAACGCCTCCTCCGGGAGAGCGGAGAATTCGCGGGGCAGGACAAATGCCATGAGAGCTGCGGCCGCCAGGAGGCAGATGCCCCCGAGCGTCACCAAGGTGCGGACCGTCACCGGCTAGGACGCGCCGTAGCGTTTGCGCCACTCCGCCCGGTACTCGCTCATCAGGTCGACGATACGATCACGCACGCGGAAGAGCAGGCGATTCACGGAGCCTCTCTGGCGTGGCGTCATTTTGCCAGTGTCGACCAGCTTCGCCGCAGCGTCCAGAGCATCGTTGGCGGCTTTCAGCCCGCGCTTCAGATAGGCGATGGTCATGCCGATTTCCGTGTACTCGTCGCCACAAAGGGCTGCGGCAAGCTTGGCTCCGCAGACGGCGGAACGCGTGGCCAGCCGAACGGCCTCCTGGTCATCCTTGAGGCTCGCATCGCGATCCATCCAGCTATTGATCCAGGTGTGGAGCTTCAGGGTGTCCTGATAGATGGGCGATTTGGAAAATTCATCGAAATCTTCATCGGAGGATTCGGATTGCTCTCCGTCCTGCTCATCGCAGAATTCGTCGGAGACCTCCTCCCAGCACATCTCATCGTCCTCCTCGTGGGATTCCCACCCCATTTCGCGGGCGATGATGTTGTCGCGCTCGGGATGATCAATGTACTTTTCGAGAAGGCCGAAATACTTTTCGGTGTTCCTGTCCTGCTGCTGGAGGAAGCGCTCCCACTGGTACTCATCCCAGACCTCAGGCGTTTCGTCGAAATCGTCGTCAGCCATTGAACTTTCCTTACTCCACGCTCCCCTCGGGTGCAAAGGATTTCTTGCGCTCGGCCTGCAGCCGCAGTTGCCCGCAGGCTGCCGCGATGTCGTGACCTTTTTCGCGGCGCAGCGTGGCGGCGGCTCCGCGATCGTGAAGTATCCCGAGAAATCGCTCCTGTGTCGGGACATCGGGCCGGGCCCACTCAAGGCCCTCGACGGAATTGTACGGGATGAGGTTGATCTTGGCCTGGAATTTCCGCGCATGGCGGGCGAGTTCGCTGGCCTGCTCGGGCATGTCGTTCACACCCTGGATCAGGATGTACTCAAAAGTGATGTGCTGCTTCTTCCGGCTGGCGAAATACTCGCAGGCGTCCATCAGTTCGGCGACGGGATGCTTGCGATTCACCGGCATGATGCGGCTGCGCACCTCGTCGGTCGCGCCATGGAGGGAAATGGCGAGCCGGATCTGCAAGGGCTGGTCCGCGAAGTCCCTGATGCGCGGCACCAGGCCGCTGGTCGACACCGTGATGTGGCGCGCCCCAAGGCCGATGCCCCAGGGAGCATTGATGATCTGGATGGCCTTCATCAGATTGTCGTAGTTCGCAAAAGGCTCGCCCATCCCCATGAAGACGATGTTATTCACCTTTTCACCGCTGATCTCCTCGACGGCCAGGAACTGGGCGACGATCTCTCCGGCGGTCAGGTTGCGCTTCCATCCATCCAGGCCGCTGGCACAGAAACGGCATCCATAGGCGCATCCGACCTGGCTCGAAATACAGATCGTCCGGCGATCGGCCCGTTCCCCGTAAAGCGCGGGAGAGGCCGGGATCAGGACTGTCTCGATGAGCTGCTGATCTTCCAGTTGGAACAGGAATTTCCGGGTGGTGTCTTTCGATCCTGTTTCACCGACCTTTTTTAAAGGCCGCAGGGAAAACTGGGACGAAAGCTTTTCCCGCAGGGCGGCGGGCAGATTGGTCATGGACGCAAACTCCCCCACCCGGCGGCCATATACCCAGGAGCAAAGCTGCCCTCCTCGATAAGTCGGTTCGCCGAGCTTCTCGAGTTCGGCGCTGAGTTCGTCCTGTGTCAGAGAAAGAAAATCCACGAAAGAAAAAATGCGTTTGGAGAAACTTTGTTGCTGCGTCGCAGTTCAATAATCGCCGCTCTGCCATGAAATGCCATTTACCAGCGTCCTCCCAGTCAAATCAGATCATGTTTCGACTCTCCCGCCTTGGACTGGCGGCTACACTTGCGTTTTTTCTGGCAGTAGTACCGGCACGCGCGGTGATAGTCGGCAGCAGCTACCAAACCACGGAACCGACCAACTCCAACATCACCAATTGGGAGTCCGGCTGGGGAGCGAGTGGCATTACGGGATGGGACTATGTCGGATATGCTGGCGACGCAAGCGGTGTCTATCTGGGGAATGGCTGGGTGCTCACCGCCGATCACGTCGATATTACCAACTTAACCTACGTCCTGGGCGGAGTGACGTATCAGATCATAGCGAGTTCAGTTGTTTCTTTGAGCGGCTCGACCGCCGATTTGTCCCTTTTTCAGATTACGTCGACTACTGCAAGCCTCCCGAATCTCCCGAGCCTGACCATTAGTTCCACAGCCCCCGTCGTTAACCAGACCAAGGTGGTCATGATCGGCTACGGCAACAGCGGAACCAAGGTCGAGAGCTGGGGCATGAACGTCGTAACCGGAATCAATCAATCAGTGGCGATTGATCAAACCTCCTGGGTGACCACGGATTTTACCACCACGCTTGGAAAAGTCGGTAACTACACCAACTCCGCCAAGTTGATTGACGGCGACTCGGGCGGCGCGGCTTTTGCCTATAACTCCGCCACTGGAACATGGGAGCTCATGGGGATCTTGGAAGCGGTGGCCGGAAATACCTCGTACATCATGCAGCTCAGCGAATACCGGAGCTTGATCCTGTCCACCGTTCCCGAGCCATCGGTATGGAGCATGATCATCGCCAGCGGTCTCGTCATCGTCACTCTGGGCCATGCCCGCCGCAACCGGGCGCTGGGAGTCCCAACGACTGATAGGAACTCCGGGTATTAGTTCCCCTTCTGGGTCGGCAGGCCTGCCTCCTGCCAGCCAGCGATGCCGGGGGAAAAGTGCTTCACGTTGGTGTATCCCAGCTTTTCTGCCGCCTCCGTGGCAAGCTTGTAGGCGGGGCACATCGGGTTGTAGCAGTAGGCGACGATGAGCGCGCCTTTGTCGGCGGGCAGCTTGGCCGCGAGTTCCTTCTGGTAGGCGAAGAAATCAAAAGCACCCGGGATGTGGCCCTCATTATAGTTGTCGGAGCCTGTCACATCGATCACCGTCACCGTCTTGGCTGCGATGGCCTTTTTGAGATCGTCGAGGCTGATATCGGAGGCCATCACGGGACCGGCAAGGAGAGTCAAGACCGACAGAAAGACGGCGAGCTGTTTCATGCGGCGAACTATAACGGCAAGGGAAGAGCATGCAACTCCTTGGGAAATCATTGAGTTTGCCGCCTTCTTGCCGTAGGATTCTCCGACAATGGCAGAAGATCAGCACTTGGCCGAACGAGCCGAACGCGCAAAGAAGATCATCGAAAACGCCGCAAATTTCAAAATTTGCGAGGGATGCGATTCCATCGTGACGATGCGCGTGACCTCCTGCCCGAATTGCCACGGTTATCGCTTCAACGAAGACACCGACGAGGTGATCGCCCATGCGAAGGAACTCGGCTCCCGTCCGCAGACGACGGTGACGTCGCAGGATCTCGAGTAGCGGCGGCTAGTCGCTCTTGCTCAGGCGCTCCACGGGTTTGTCCCAGAGGAGTTCATGCGCCTCTGCCAGCACGTTTGGGATGCGTTCGGCGAACGGACTGTCTTTTACCGAGCGCGAAATCGCTGTTACATCGAGATTGGCCGCATTGCGCCCGGGAAACCAGTGGTCGGCATTGCCGAGAAGGTTGTAGCGCATTTTGCCAAACTCAATCATGTCGAGAGCCTTGGCATAATTCCACAGGCGGAGAATCTCCCAGATGTTGACTTCTCCCGGCACATCTTCCCAAGCCGGAAGTCCCTCCTGCCAGCGGGCGAACCAATCGAAGCCAAGTTCCCTGCGTAGCTCATTCTCCAGACGTCCGCCGACCTCCGAGACGATCTTCTCCGCATCGTGCCAGAGCTCAAGCGCCTTGAGGTGCTCGTCAAAGTCCTCCGGCTTTGCCACCCCGAGGCTGAGCGTGTGCACTTGCGGACGAAGCAGGCAAAACAGGTCATTGAAGATCATCGGCGAGTATGGCTCGCAGAGCTTGCGCAGCTTCTCCGAGGGTTCGTAGAGCTTTCCGCCCTTGTCATTGGGGCTGATGATGAAGACGCCCATGTCCTGCCGGGTGGCGGCGTCAATCGCCGGCCAGTTCACCTGATTGATCCAGTACCAGTGCAGGTTGACGTAGTCGAATTCCCCGGTCTCGGCGGCTTCGGTGATGACGTCACAGGCTCCGTGAGTGGAAAACCCGAGGAAGCGCACCCGGCCTTCCTTTTGCAACTGCCGCCCAACCTCCAGCGCCCCGCCCTTGCGCAGGGTCAGATCCAGGAGGGCGCGGTTATTGATGCCGTGGAAAGACAGCAGGTCGACGTGATCCAGCTTGAGCCGGTTCATGCTGGTCTCGAACGTCTTGAGAAAATCCGCAGCCTCCGCTGGAGCGACCTTGGTCTGGACAATGAGCTTGTCGCGATCGAACTGAGGAAGGATCTGGCCGAGCTGTACCTCGGAGCTCCCGTATCCCCTCGCCGTCTCGATATGGTTGATCCCGACGGCCAGCGAGCGCTCGATGCAGCTGACGAGCCGCTTTTGATTCTCCGGCTGGATGCTCTCGAAATCGACGTCCTTCCAATCCTGCTGGTATCTCATGCCTCCGCAGGAAAAGACCGGCATCTGGAGTTCCGTACGACCGAAACGGCGATAGTGCATCATATGCGATGAAGGAGAGCGATGGCCTCGATTTCAGCAGTTTGGGGGAACATATCAATCGGTCTTACCTCCTGAAAGGCGTACTTTGAGGAAAGGCTCTTGATGTCGCGGGCCAGGGTCGCGGGGTTGCAAGAAACGTAGATAATCCGGCTAGGAGCGCGCTCAAGCAGATGGCCGACGACTCCCGATCCGATACCCTCGGCGGGCGGATCGATCAGAACTGTCGTGGCCTCCGCGGGTCCGGATTGCAATGCCGCCGTGAGGTGCTGCTCGACGTCGCCCAACAGATAAATCTCATTTGCTCCGCGACGCTCCCGCGCGGCTCGCACCGCATCCTCGCTCCACTCGATCCCGACGACCTGGGTGTATTGTTCGCGGAGGTGATGGGCGAAAAATCCTGCTCCACAGTAGGCGTCTACGAGCAGCTCTCCACCCGGAGCGGACAGCGAGGCGACGGCCTCTTTCATGAGTTCGCCAGCGGAGGAGTTGACCTGCCGAAACCCGCGGTAATCACTCGGCTCGCGGAGGGAATACTCTCCATCCCGGGGCTGCGAATCCCGGAGCGCCTGAAGCTCCGCGTTCACCAACTCCGAAGCGATCGGGCACTCCGCGACATCGACGACACGATGGCTTTTCGCTCCGAAGAAGCCGACCTTTCCAGCGCGGACGTGAACGCTGATTCTATTGCGATAGCCGTATTGTTGCGGCGAAGGAATCGCCGGGCGCACGACGGGAGCAGTAATGCTCCCCAGCCTTCGCAATGCATCCTCCACCTGGAGGGTCTTGATCGCGAGCTGACGGTCGTAGGAAATGTGCTGATACGAGCAGCCGCCGCACGTTCCGAACACCGGACACTTCGGGCGGACCCGATCTGGCGAAGCCTCCAGGATGCGGACCAGATCGGCCTCGGCATGCTTCGATTTCTCCCGGGTGATGCGACACTCGACCCGTTCGCCAGGGATGACGCGAGGGACAAAACAGACCTTCCCACTCTGCAGGCGGCCCAGGCCTTTTCCGCCAAATGTAACCTGCTCGATAACCAGCGACGTATCCAAGCCGCGACTATGAGACACCTTGGGCGGCGTCTCAACGGAAATCTGCGGGGCCGCAAAAGCAAAGGGCGCGGACTCATCGCCCGCGCCCTCGACTGGCTCGTTACTCAACTCTCCGTCAAGCGACGGTGATCTTGCGAGGCTTCACCGCTTCCGACTTTTGCAGCCGGACGGTGAGCAATCCCTGATTCATCGACGCGGTGATTTTTCCGGCGTCGATGCTGGGATCGAGATCGAACACCCGGCGGTATTCCGCCTGGGATCGCTCACGGTAGACCGGACGTCCGTAGGACTGCTCCTCGGCACGACGGCCGGTCAGCGTCAGCTTGCCGTCCTCCACCGTGATCTCTACGCCATCCTTGGCGACACCGGGCATCTCCAGTTCCAGCGTGTAGCCTTCACCGTCGTGATGCAGGTTCGCGCGGGGTGTGATGTAGTCGATGCGGCGGCTTTGCGTCGCCGATGCGGGGTTGCATGCGGTCAATGTGCTCATGTTCTCAAATTTCTCCTTGGTTTGTGGTTGGCCGCCCGACCGGGATCGAGCGGCGGACTTGGTTATTCCAGGTTGACTTGGATCTTGCGGGGCTTGGCTTCCTCGGCCTTTGGCAGGGTGACCGTCAGGACGCCGTCCTGATAGGCCGCCTTGACCTCGTCGGGCTTGACCGGCGACGGCAGCGTCACGCTGCGGGTGAACGTTCCGAAGTACCGTTCGCTACGGAAGCTCTCGCTTCCCCGCTGCTCGGCCTCCGCCTTGCGCTCGCCGGAGATGGTCAGCACGTCGTCCTGCAGTGAAATGTCGAAGTCATCCTTCGTCACTCCAGCCAGTTCGACGCGAACCGTGACCTTTTCCTCGTCTTCAAAAACATCCAAGGCGGGAGTCCAGTTTTCGGGAAAGCCCGAAGCGTTGCCTGCCAGTTGGAACGCGGAATCCAGGAGATCCCGCAGGGACGAGAGACGGTCGAACGACGACCAGGTAGTCAACTCAGGGTTACGATATTTGATGATGCTCATAGGTGATTTCCTCCTTGCAATATCCTTTGAGCCTAAAGCGTGCCGCGAACGAGATGGCAACCAGAGATGTGTGTAAGCTATTTATAGTAAGAGTATAACACCTCAATGCCCGCAAGAGCGGCCAGGAATAAAAGAGTCATTCTGACGCAGTTATTGGAAAAAATTGGCACTCGATACGGCGACACGATGACTCAATTCTCTAGGACAGCTCCGAACGAACCACCCAGTTCGTTTGCCATCTGGATGATCTGCCATCCCACGAACACGACGACGAAGGCGTAAAAGACTCGGGGCGTCCAAGAGGAAATGAGATTGAGCTGATCAAAGGCCGATTTCTGAAACCGGATCGACGCGCGGGAAAGCTCCTCGTCGAGTTTGCCTGCGGCTTCGCCGGTTTCGATGGCGCGTACGAGTTCCTCAGGGAATCCCCGCTCCGAGGCAAACGCCTCGCCCAGGTGTGCCGTTCCCGAGGCGACGCGATGGATCGCTCTCTCGGAAGCCGAGGCAAGGATCGCATTACCGCAGGCCTGCCCGGCCGCAGAAAAGGCTTCCAGGAATCCTCCCCCGGCCCGGATCGAAATCGAGGCGATTGACGCGTAGCTCCACGCGGACCAAGTGAGAAATCCCCGCCCGAGAAACGGAATACCCTGAAACGCCGCCGCCGCGGAAGGCGTACTGGCAAGGGCTCGGCGCAGCGGTTTCCAGGCAAGCCAGATGCCGCCGACGACCAGATAGAGGGCCGCGAGGGTCGGAATCACCGTGGCCAGGTAATGCGCCCAGTTCCCGGCCATGATGGCGGACGGGATCGAAAGCAGGATCACGCTGGCATGAAAGACCACGACAGGATAGGCCGAGCGCATCACGAGCATCCGCCGGGCGGCGTCGAGTTCCGCATAATGAACGCTTAATTCCCGAAAAACCTCCTCAAGCCGTCCGCTCTTCTCCCCCACCTCGACAACATAAGCGTCCCGGGACGGAAATCCGGAGCTGATCAATGCGCCGCTGATGGAGGATTGCCAGTTGGCCTGAATCTGCCGGGCCGCCCGACCCAGCCGACTGGCGGGGTTGCGTCCCATGACCTCCAGGGCGCCGAGAAAGGAGAATCCTCCTTGTGCCAGCTGGGCAAGTTCGTGAAAAAGCTGCTCTTTGAGCCGAAAGCTGAGTTGCACCGCGGGGATGTTTCTTCAAATCTGCCGTAATGCCATCGCAAAAGCGAGACCTAGATGACCGCAAGTTCATGCGCGCCGCGCTTGCTGAAGCTCGCAAGGGACTTGGCCTCACCCACCCGAATCCTGCCGTGGGAGCCGTCATCGTGGCGGGAGGCCGTATCGCGGCCGCCGGTTGGCATCGCGGAGCCGGCCTGCCGCATGCGGAGATCGAGGCCTTGCGAGCGCTCGACCGATCGCCGAAAGGTGCCACGATCTATGTCACTCTGGAGCCATGCTCAACCCATGGGCGCACGCCGCCCTGTTGCGACGCGATCGTGCAAGCTGGTTTCCGCCGGGTTGTTTACGGAGCGACCGACCCCAACCCCAAGCATGCCGGTCGCGCCGACAAAGTGCTTGGAAGCCATGGCATCGAAGTAACCTCCGGCATGCTCGCCGAGGAATGCGAGGCCCTGAACCGGTACTGGAACAAGTGGATCGCCACCGGGTTGCCGTATGTGGTGGCAAAGGCCGCGATGACGCTGGACGGAAAGATCGCCTCTCATCCGGAAAGCCGCTGGCTCAGCAATGAACGCTCTCGCCGCGAGGTGATGAAACTGCGCGCCCGCATGGGGGCGATCATGGTGGGCGGCGAAACCGTGCGCGTCGATGATCCGCAACTGACGGTGCGGGGCGTCCGTGTGAAAAGCCAGCCTTTGCGAGCGGTCTGGACGCGCTCGGGCCAGCTTCCGGCTTCCGCCCGGCTTCTGCAGTCCCCCTCCCCGGCGGTTTTATTTCGCAACGTTCCTCTGGCGCGGGCGCTGCGCCGCCTGGGGGAGCAGGGCATACCCAGCGTGCTGCTGGAGGGCGGCGGACGGTTGCTGGGAGAGGCGTTTGACCGGGGGCTGGTCGATGAGGTCTGTCTTTATCTGGCGCCCATGATTTCTGGAGGCCTCATCCCGACGATTGCCGGGCGGGGCGTGGGTTCCAACGGCGACGGCATTGCCTTGGAAGGCGTGAATTACCGCCGCCTTGGCGACGATGTCTGCCTGACCGGTCGCGTCGTCAGAAATTGATCGGTTCCGGCGTGGGAGCCGAGATCGCGGGCGCGTCGAAGTGGGTGTCCAGCGGCTTGACTGCCTCGGCCCGGCGCACTTCCGGCTCGGGTCCAACGGGCGTCGGCTGAACCGACTCCATCGGCACGGCCGCAGGCGAGGCCTGAGCCCCGTTCCCCGCCTGATCCGGCGCCTGCGGTTGCGGAGCGTCGGTCTTGTCCTCGTGGGTAACCGGGATGGCTTTGGCCACAGGAATATTCTCGTCGAAACGCTGTGCATCGGGCCGCACGGAGTTGTAGACATCGCTCAATCCGAGCAGCGTCGGCTCCGCCATGGCGATCGGGCGGATCGTGGCAAGGTCTACCGCGAGAGCCGCACGAGGCCATTCCTCCTGGTTGTATTCCTTTGCGTAGTTGCGCACACCGCCGCCGTGAATGTCGCAGCGGACGGTGGGCGCCTGCGCATCGGTGGCCCACTCGGTGTAGGTGTAGGAGGTCTTGTTGCCGCCGCCTGCGGCCGTATTGCGCAGGGTCTGCTGACATTGTGGGGTCGCCAGCAGTCCGGAGGCGCTGCAAATCTCCACCGCCTTTAGGGTATCCGGACGTTTGAAGTCCGTCGCGGGCAGTTCGTCGGCTGCAGCGTTCATCACCTTGGACCAGATGGGTAGCGCCAGATCCCGTCCGAATGCCCCTCGGAAAATCTTCGTTGGACGATCAAAGCCGACCCAGACGCCACAGGTCACCGAACTGTCGTACCCAAAGAAATACGTGTCGGTGAAATTGTAGGCGGTGCCGGTCTTGCCTGCGGCGGGAAACCGGCCGAGTCCATACTCAGTGTAGGCGATCGCGCCAGTGCCTTTCTGTAGGGCGTCCGTCAGTCCGGCGTGGGTCTGGTATGCTGCCTCGGGGCTGATCGCCTTCACCTTTTGCTTGTCCGAGGAAAATACGATGCGGCCGTCGGAATCGGTGATGCGCTGGATGATGAAAGGCTCCTTCGGGCGCGATCCGCCGTTGGGGAACACGGTGTAGGCCAGCGTGACCTCCTGGAGGGTGGCTTCGCTGCTGCCGAGAAAGGAATTGGCGTAATTGCGCAGCGGCGAAGCAATGCCGGACGCCTCGGAGACCTTCTTGATCTGGTCGAGCCCCGCCATGAAGCCCAGCCGCACTGCGGCGGCGTTTTTGCCGCGTGCCAGGGCCTCGCGGGTGGTCATCGGGCCGTCGTACTCGTTGTTGGCGGTCTCGACGCCCCATTCGCCCAGGATGCCGGTGTCGCCGCCGACCATGACATAGCGATTGTCAATACACGCATCCTCGACGATCTGCCCGGGGAAGATTCCCTTTTCATAGGCTGCGGCGTAGACGAACGGAACGAATGCCGTGCCGATCGGCCGCCGCGCCATGGTGGCGCGATTGTACTCGCTGTGCTTGAAATCGCGCCCTCCCACCATCGTCAGGATGCCGCCTGTGGAATTATCCAGGGCCATCACGGCGCACTGGAGGTATTTCGGCTCGGGCATCTTCACCGCCATGTTGCCCTTGTTGATCTGATCCTCGATCGACTTGGCCGCGGCTCGGTAGGAATCGAAAGTCACATGGGAATAGCCGGGCAGGCGCTCCACCTTGGACAGCACGTCGCGCATCGACTGCTCGGCGGCTTTCTGCATCTTGAGATCGAGCGTGGTATCGATGCGGAATCCGCCGTTCATTGCCCGCTCATAGCCCAGCGCAGCCACGGCCTGCTGGCGGATATAGTCGACCGCGTAGGAAACCTTGAACGGGTTGGTGCGCTTCAGCACATACAGCGGGAGGCTGAGCTGCTCGTCGAGCTCCCGACCGTTGAGAAAGCCCTGCTCCTTCATGCGCCGCAGAACAAAATTGCGGTTCTGGGTCGCTCCCTCCTTGTTGTTCCAGGGCGAGAGAGCCTGGGGGCTCTTTAGCAGGCCCGCGAGCATGGCCGCCTGCCCCGGGTCAAGCTCCAGCGCGCTCTTGCCAAAGTAGCCCTTGGCCGCAGCCTCGACGCCGTAGAAGCCGCTGCCGAAATAGACGCGGTTGAGATACATCTCCATGATCTGATCCTTGGAGAAGTTTTCCTCGATGCGCTGGGCGAGGAACATTTCCACAAACTTGCGCTTGTAGGTCCGTTCCCGCAGCTCGAAGGAGTTTCGCGCAAGCTGCTGGGTCACCGTGCTGGCTCCCTGTGCGATCTTGCCCCTGCGATAATTCGCCAAGGCTGCGCGCAGGATGCCCATGTAATCGACGCCGCCATGCTCGTAAAATTTGTTGTCCTCGGCCGCGATGACGGCCTTGGGCATCCAGGGCGAAATCTTGTTCAGAGGCACCGGATGGCGGTTCTGAATGAAAATCTTTCCGATCTCCACGCCGTCCCGGTCAAAAATCACCGAGGCCGCCTCCATCTTGTCCATCTGCGACAGATCGAACTGGGCGGCGGATTGGCGAAATTGAGCGGAGAAAATCAGCCAGGCTACCCATGCCCCGGCGGCGCCAATACCAAGGAGTAGGAAAGGGGCATAAAACCACCATCGTGTGAGGAGGGGCTTTTTCTTGCGTCGAGAACGGGAGGGCTTCTCCCAATTGTAAAGTCCGTTACTGATCCCGCCTATTTCCCATGATCAGGGGGTCTTCGCAAATGCGAAAATTTCAAAAATAACAACAGCTCCCGCCTTTCTTCTTGATACTGCATATTAATTGCACTTGACCAAGAGAGCGCTCTTTGGAGAATCGGCACCCTCTCTATCAACCATGCTGAAACGCACACTAGCACCGCTCTTGCTCTCGGCCGCCTCACTGATGGCCGGAGTAGCAACGCAATCGGAACAAATCAGTGACCCCGCCAAGCCCTGGTGGGAGTGGGATAATGCCACCGGCGACTGGTTTGGAGCCCGGACCACCCTGCAGGACCATGGTGTCGATCTTTTCGGCAGCTATTCTGCGGAAGTCTGGGGCAACACCACCGGCGGTCTCAAGCAGGCTACGGTTTATACCGGCCTGATGACCTTCGGCACCGAGGTGGACCTCGAGAAGCTCGTCGGCTGGAAAGGTGCGACGGTCAGCACGACCTGGCTCTGGCTCAGCGGACGGGATGCCTCCGAGGATCTGGCGGGGAACTTCCTCACGGTCTCAAACATCGCGGGCTTCAACACCCTGCGCATGCTTGAGATGTGGTTCCAGCAGAACCTCTTTGATGACAAACTCTCCATTCGCGTGGGACAGATCACTGCGGACAGCGAGTTTCTCACCTCGACCTACAGCTCGCTCTTCCTGAACGGCACGTTCGGCTGGGCTCCGTCGATGTACACCAACCTGCCGGAAGGCGGTCCCGGATATCCGATGGGCACCCTCGGCGTGCGCGTTGCGGTGAATCCGTTCGATTGGCTGACGCTGCAGAGTGCAGTCTTCCAAGGCAACGTCTTTGCTCAGACTGCCAACCGCCATGGCTTCCGCTGGGATCTCGATTCCAACAACGGCTACTTCTGGATGAATGAAATCCAGGGCCGCTGGAACCAGGGTGAGGAAACCTTTGCCCTGCCTGGCGAAGCCAAGTTTGGCGTGTGGTTCCACACCGGCAGCTTTGCTGATCCGTATTATGACGAGGATGGCATTCCCCTTGCCGATTCCTCGTCCACGGGCATTCCTCAGGATCATGACTGGAACTACGGCTTCTACTGGGTCCTCGACCAGATGCTGTTCCGCGAAGCTCCTTCGGTGGTCACAACCGAGGGCCTGAGCAAGGATGGCAAGGGAGTCGTGAGCAAGAACCCGCAGACGGTTGAGAAGCCCTCCCAGCAGGGTCTCGGCTTCTTCGGTCGTATCGCCTTCCAGCCGCAGGATCGGAACTTCCTCGGCTTCTACTTCGACACCGGCCTTGTTTACACCGGTCTCATCCCGACCCGCGACGAAGACCGCCTCGGCGTTGGTTTTGCCTACGCCCAGCTCTCCAACGGCGCCCAGGATAACCTCGAACTCGAGGGATCTACGGGAGTCGGTGCAGAGATGGCTGTCGAGTTCAGCTACGAAGCAGTCATTACGCCCTGGCTCTCCGTCCAGCCGGATGCGCAGTTGATCATCAATCCGGGCGGAACCCAGGATCTGAACAACGCCTTCCTCGTCGGAGGCCGTGTCACAGTGACGTTCTAAACGTCTGGCAACGCTTCCTATCCAATCAAAGGGGTGGGCCCGACAACGGGTTCACCCCTTTTGCTTTGGAGAAACGCGATTTATTTTGCTTCGGCCTTGGCTTTTTTCTGAGCGCGTTCCTCGCGGAAACTCGCTATGACGAACAGTCCCGCAGCGACACAGATGCAGGAGTCGGCGACGTTGAAGGTCGGCCAGTGGCCATACCACGGGAGGATGACGTCGAGGAAATCCACGACGAACCCGTGGCGAAGGCGGTCGATCAGGTTGCCCGCGATTCCGGCTACGAGCAGTGCGCCAGCCCACTTCGTGGTCAGGTAGGCGAACTTTCCTTTCCAGAAGAGAAAAACCAGCACCAGCAATGCGGTGGAGGCCAGGCCGACGAAAAAGTAGTTGTTATCGCGGAACATGCTGAAGGCCGCCCCGGTATTGTGCGCCTGGATGATGTTGAAGAATCCGGGGATGACCGGAATCGTCACATCCATTGGCACATACCGCAGCACCAGTTCCTTCGTGATCTGATCAATCACGAAGAAGGGCAAAGAAACGGCCAGCAGCCACTTCATTTGACGGCAGCGAAGAGATCAACCGCCTCGGCGCAGCGTCCGCAAAGCTCCGGGTGCGCGGAGATGGTTCCCACCTCGGGGCGGAAACGCCAGCAGCGTTCGCACTTGCGGTTGGAGGTCTTGGCGACATCGACAGCCACCTCGGCTCCCTCGCGGAGATGGAGGTCGCTCAGGATGAAGATTTCGTCGAGTTCGGCCTTCACCGCATGAGCGGCATCATCCGCCGGAACGGCGAGATCGACCCGTGCTTCCAGCGTTCCTCCGATCACCCCGCCCTTCTGGGCAGACTCGAGAGCCTGGGTGATGTTGCCACGCAGCGCGAGCAGGTGGTCAAAGGTGGCGATGATCTCGTCGTTCTTCCACTTCGGATCGACCTCCGGGAAGAGCTGGAGATGGATGGAATCGCGACCATCGAAATAGCCCCAGGCTTCCTCCGTGGTGAAGGAAAGGATCGGCGCAAGCAGGCGGGTCAGCGTGTCGAACACCTGGCGCATCGCGAACTGCGTCGCCCGGCGACGAGCCGACGAGGCGGCATCGCAGTACAGGCGGTCCTTCGTGATGTCGACATACAGGCTGCTCAGGTCGACGGCGCAGAACTGGTTCACCGAGTGATAAACGCGATGGAACTCCAGCTTGTCGTAGGCGTCGCGGCAGGTCGCCACCAGATTCTGCAACTTGGCAAGAATCCAGCGATCCACCAGCGTGAGACTTTCCTCCGGCACGGGCGCCGAGGCGTCGTAATCATGCAGGTTCGCCAATAGAATGCGCAGGGTGTTGCGGATACGACGGTAGGCGTCGGTCAGGCGGGTAAAGATTTCCTCCGAGAACGGAACGTCGTCGGTGAAGTTGATACTGCTCACCCAGAGGCGCAGCAGGTCGGCGCCGTATTTGTTGACGTAATGCTCGGCCTCGGTCGGCTTCTGGTAGCCGCCCTGGGCGGACTTGGAGATTTTCTTCTTCGTGTCGACGTCTACGACGAAGCCATGCGTGAGCACGGCTTTATACGGAGCCACGCCATTCAGCGCGACCGAGGTCATGAGCGAACTCTGGAACCAGCCGCGATGCTGGTCCGTCGCCTCGATGTAGAGGTCGGCCGGGAATTGCAGGTCGGGATGCGTGCGCAGCACGGCTTGATGGCTCACGCCGGAGTCGATCCAGACGTCGAGTGTGTCGTTGCGGCGTGAGATCGTATCCGGGAGGCCGACGAGGGCGGCCCACTCGGCATCATTGAGCTCGAACCACGCATTGGTCCCCTTCTCGGCGATGACGTCGGCTACCTTGCGAATGACGTCGGGGTCGAGGATCGGAGCGCCGGAAGCGTCGTAAAAAACCGGGAGCGGCACGCCCCAGGTGCGCTGGCGCGAGATGCACCAGTCGGGGCGCGATTCTACCGTGCCGCGAATGCGGTTGCGGCCCCAGTGCGGGAGCCAGGTCGTGCTGTCGACCGCTTCAAGTGCCTTGCCTCGCAGATCGTCGATGCGGATGAAGAACTGCTCGATGGCGCGGAAGATCACCGGCGTCTTGGAACGCCAGCAATGCGGATAGCTGTGCTGGTAATCCTCACGGGCGACGAGAGCCCCGCGCTCGGCGAGGATTTCGATCACGCGCTCGTTGGCCTTGAAGACGTACTTGCCGACGAGTTCCGGCACGCCGACGTCCTCGGTGAAGCAGCCATTGTCATCGACCGGGGAAAGAAGCGTCAGTCCCTTCTGGCGGCCCAGAAGGTAGTCGTCCTCGCCATGGCCGGGAGCGATATGGACTGCGCCCGTGCCTGTGTCGAGGGTGACGAAATCAGCGGTGTAGACCGTGGCCTCGCGGTCGAGGAAAGGATGCTTCGCCTTGGTGCCTTCGAGATCGGCTCCAGCAAAGGCCTCGTGAACCTGCGATGACGATGCCCCGGCAACCTTGACGAAGTTTTCCAGGAGAGCCTGGGCGACGATCACATCCCCCAGCCCTTCCACCGTGGCCCGCACATAGTTGTGCTCCGGGTGGACGGCGATGGCGAGGTTGGCCGGGAGCGTCCACGGAGTAGTCGTCCAGATGACGATGCTGGCCTTGCCTGCGAACGGCCCGCTGGTCACGGCAAATTTGACGAAGATGGCTGGTGAGGTCTTGTCCTGATACTCCACCTCAGCCTCGGCCAGCGCGGTCTGCGCGCCCGTGCTCCAGAGAACCGGCTTCTTGCTCTGATAAACGAGGCCGTTCTCCACGAACTTGGCAAAGGAGCGGACGATCTCCGCCTCATAACCCGGAGCGAGTGTCAGGTAGGGATGCTCCCACGTGCCGAGCACGCCGAGGCGGCGGAACTGGCGGCGCTGGATGTCGATGAACTTGCGGGCGTACTCCTCGGAACGCTTGCGGATTTCCACGGGCGAAAGGCCCTTGGATTCTTTCACGACCTTGAACTCGATCGGCAGGCCGTGACAATCCCAGCCCGGGACGTACGGAGCACGGAAGCCGCTCATGGAGCGCGACTTGACCACGAAATCCTTGAGCACCTTGTTGAGGGCCGTGCCCATGTGGACGTCGCCATTGGCGAAGGGCGGACCATCGTGCAGGACGTAGACAGGAGCGTCCTTGCGAGCCTCCTGAATGCGCTCGTAAAGCCCGCTCTCCTCCCACTTCTTGAGAATCTCCGGCTCGCGTGTGGTGAGCCCGGCTTTCATCGGGAAATCCGTCTTGGGAAGATTCAGCGTGTCCTTGTAACTGCTCATGAGAAACGGACACCTCTACCAGCGCCGCCCCTCAGGGTCAAACGCGAGCTGCCAAGATCGGTCGCCGATTAACGAAACCCGCCGGGAGGCTTGGTGATGAGGGCATTCCCCACTGCCGATGAAAATGGAACGTAAGTCCTCTCGTAAGCGGTGACTCGCATCATCCCCAAGCCTCCCGATGGAGAAATAAAGGCAACGTAATCCGTGGGGATGCGCGGAAGTCGGATGACGATATCCGTGTGAGTGTAGGGAATAGGCTGCAAGGGAATAGATCGCTCCGGCGCGGCAGGCGGCAGGAACGCCGCTTGAGTCCCATCCAAAGACAGGGAAATCCGTTCCTCGGCCTGAAGCAGGGAACCCATCATCAGCAACGCGATCAAAACCCGTGCCATGTGGGGTATGGAATACCACAGTCCCCTCTCCCCAGGAAAACAAAAACCCGCGGAACAGGACGGGCCCATTCCGCGGGTTGATGAGTGTCGGGAGCCGTTTAGGCCTCGAGCGTGTCGTCGAGGGCGGCGAGGAGTTCGCCGATGGTTTCCTCGGTTTCGTCGCCCATGTTGGAGATGCGGAAGGTCTTGCCCTTCAGCTTGCCGTAGCCGCCATCGATGACGAACTGGTGCTTCTCACGCAGGCGCTTGATCCACGCGGCGATGTCGACGTCGCGGTTGTTGGCCACGCAGGTGAGCGAGAGCGAACGGTAGCCCTCGGGCGCGAAGAACTCGAAGCCCTTGGACTTCACCCACTCGTGCACGATGCTGTTGAGCTTCTTGTGACGGGCGAAGCGGTTCTCCAGGCCTTCGCCGAAGATGTCTTCCAGCTTGGAACGCAGGGCGTAGATGAGCGGAATCACCGGAGTGCTAGGCGTCATGTCCTGCTCCTGGTTCTTGGCGAATTCCACGAAGTCGAAGTAGTAGCCGCGGCCCTCGATGGTCTTGGCCCGCTCCATGGCGCGCTCGGAGACCGAGAAGAGCGCGAGGCCCGGAGGCAGCGCGAGCGCCTTCTGGCTGCCGGTGAGCAGCACGTCGATGCCGAGTTCGTCCATCGGGATCGACTCGGTCGAGAACGACGAGACGGTATCAACGATGAGCATCACGTCGGGGAATTTCTTCATCACCTCGGCGATCTCCGGCAGCGGACTGCGGACACCGGTGGAGGTTTCGTTGTGAATGAGGGTCACGGCGTCAAAACCGCCCTCGGAAAGCTTTGCCTCGATCTGCTCGGGAAGAACCGGCTTGCCCCACTCCACCTGGAGGGTATCAGCGGCTTTGCCCACGCGCTTGCTGACGTCGAACCACTTGTCCGAGAACGCGCCGCACATGCAGTTGAGCACTTTCTTCCCGACGAGGTTGCGGATCGATCCCTCCATCACGCCCCAGGCCGAGGAAGTGGACAGGAACACCGGGCGCTTGGTGCCGAAAAGCTCCTGGAGCTTTGGCTGGATACCGCCGTAGAGGGCTTTGAAATCGCCACTGCGGTGACCGATCATCGGCTCGGTCATGGCACGATAGGTTTTTTCCGAAACCTCGATGGGTCCGGGAATGAACAGTTTGACGTGTGATCTAGGCATATAAAGAGGTCAGTTTTCCCAAAGGAAATTTTCAAGTCGGAGCTTGTTTACCCTGGTGCGAGCCTCTTCAGCCCGCGGCCCTTCAAGCGCGGCGATCTTTTCATAGACTGCGATCGCCTCTTTCCAAAGCTTTTGTGATTCCAAAAGACGTCCGGCATCAAATCCCGCCTTGTAGTACCAGAAGTATTCCGGCTCCCCTTTCTGATCCTGAGAGAAGACGCGGTAGTAGCAATTCAGCGCCGCCTGGGTATCGCCGAGCTTTTCGTAGGCGGTGCCCATCTTGGCCAGAGCCTGGTTCGACCATTGCCGGGGCGCCGCCGGGTCGGCAGCCACCTGATCCCATGCCGCGATGGCCTGCTTGTATTGATCGGGTGTGGTCGCTCCCTGGGCAAACTGGATGTCGCCTTTCTCAACCAGCACGCGGCTGCGCAGGTCATCCGAGGGCTTCGAGGCGAGGATCTTGTCCAGGATCCCCAGGGCTTCCTTGGGGCGTTGCAGGGCGTCGTAGAGGACAGCCTGGGCCAGTCGGGCGCGCAGGGCGAGCCCACCTCCGCCGGAGGCTACCTTTTCGTAGGTATCGATGGCTTCCTCCATCAGCCGCGGGTCCATCGACCGGGCCATGGCCTGAGCCTTGAGAAATACCGCTTTATCCGCCAGCGGGGATGCCGGAAACTCCTCCGCGACGGTATCGAACTGGGCGATGGCTCCCAGATAGTCGCCCCGGCGAAAATACAGCTCGCCGATCTTCATTCTCACATCCGGCTCGTATTGCGAAGAAGGATAGGCCTTGAGGAAGGCCTCGGCCAACCTGAGTGACTCTTGCTCCGAAGAAGCATCGCCGGTGTCCTCCAGGAAAATGGCCAGATACTCGGACTGCTCACGCTCCGGCGAGTTGCCCGCCAGCAAGGGCTTGAGCGTCTCTCGCGCCTGCCGGACATTGAGCTGGGCGTACTGCCACTCCGCCAGCGCGAGGCGTGCTCGCTGAGCCTCGGCGGAATCCCCTGCCGCCAGGCGCTCCAGGATTGGACCAGCCTCCGCTCTCTTCTGGGCGGCAAGCAACAAGCCTTCGCTGAGTTCCACCTGCCGCAGGATGTTCTGCGCGTCGGCCTGGGAGGATAGCTCCTGCCAGGCCTTGTTCTCGGAACGCGGGATGCCCGCGAGGGTCGCCGAGATGCAGCCATTGATCAAGGCGGACTGACGCAATGCCGGATCTCCGGAAGCCTGCTGAAAACAGATCGACGCATCGCGGTAATCGCCATTCGCCGCCAAAATCATACCCCGCACAAAGCCAGTGCGTCCCGTTTCCGGGGTGCCCTCCAAGGCGGCCAGAGCCTGCGGGTAAAGTCCCTCAGACTGATAGGACTCGGCGAGAGCGATGCGAGCCTCGTTCGCGAGTTGCGAACCGTCGGGCGCGATACGCAGGAATTGATTGAAGAGCTCCCTGCTCCGTTGAATCTTGCTGTTTCGCGCTTCGCTTTTCGCCAGGAAAAAGAGAGCAAGCTGCGACCGGCCCGGGGCGGTGGAATCCTCGGCCCAGCGCTTCAGCTCCGCGCCCGAAGCAGCGCCTTGCGCGGCATAAACCTGGTCCAGCAAGAGAAATGGGCCGTCAAGAGCAGAGGAATTGGGGCTCTTCTCGATGAAATCTTCCAAAACGCGCTCCGCCTCGCTGAAGTCTTTTTGTTGTACGAGCGCATTGCCACGCAGGGTGACGACGTCGGCGGCGATCTGCGATGAGGGCGACTTGATGTCGGAAAGCAGTTTTTCCGCTTCGGAGGTCTTGCCTTGGGCCAGATTGACCTTGGCCAGCAGATATTGTTGAGCTGCCAGTTGGTCTCCCGAGAGCCCGGATATTCCCTTGAGAATCTCCATCGCTGCCGCCGGATCTCCATTTCCGAGCCGGATCTCCGCCAGTTTCAAGGCGAGTTGAGGAGCCAGGGGGCCTTTCGCGGCCAGATCATCGAGCAATTGCGCGGCTTTTTCCGGCTTGTTCAGTTTTTCCTGGATTGCCGCCTGCGAAAGGTACGCCTCCGTGGCGTATTGAGGATGGGAGGCGAGCTTTTGATAAAGCCCAAGAGATTCATCGAGGCGCCCGGTCTTTCCCTGGGCGCGGGCCAGAGCCAGCGAGGCCTCATCGGAGAGGTCCTGCCGCCCTTGCAGCGTCTGCACGGCTTCGTCATAACGTCCCAGGGCGTTGAGGGCCTGAGCCTTGAGCAGCAAGGCATCGGGAGTCGGCGACGTGATCGCGCCGAGACGGTAAAGCGCGACATCGGGCAGGCCATCCGCAAGCGCCTTGCGGGCTCCGTCCAGCTGATCATCAGCCGCCAGATTACCGAGCATCACGGCAAGGCTGAGCGAAAATATCCAGCGAATCCTTCTCATTTGAGCATGCGTGCCAGATAGGCTGCGGTATGGCTGTTGGGATTGGCTGCGACTTCCTCGGGGGTACCCTCGCAGACGATGGCTCCTCCCCCCGCCCCGCCCTCCGGGCCGAGGTCAATGATCCAGTCCGCACATTTGATCACTTCAAGGTTGTGCTCGATAACGATCAGGGTGTTGTGGGCGTCGCGGAGCTTCATGAGCACTTCGAGGAGCTTGTGGATATCGGCAAAATGCAGTCCGGTCGTCGGCTCGTCGAGCAGGTAAATCGTACGTCCCGTCGCGCGGCGGGCCAGTTCCGCCGCAAGTTTCATCCGCTGGGCCTCGCCACCGGAAAGCGTCGTGGCCGACTGCCCGAGGCGCAGGTAGCCGAGCCCGACATCCTGCAGGGTCTCGAGCTTGGACGAGAGCGCCGGGATATTGCGGAAAAACCGGGCCGCCTCGTCGACCGTCATGTTCAGCACATCCGCGATGTTTTTGCCCTTGTAGGTGATCTCGAGGGTTTCGCGATTGTATCTCTGCCCATGGCAGACCTCGCACTCTACGTAGACATCGGCGAGGAAATGCATCTCGATCTTGATGAAGCCATCGCCCTGGCAGTGCTCGCAGCGGCCGCCTTTGGCATTGAAGGAAAATCTGCTCGCATCGTAACCGCGAATTCGCGCCGCGGGCAGCTCGCTGAAAAGGTCCCGGATCGGCCCAAGCGCGCCTGAATACGTAGCCGGATTCGAGCGCGGTGTGCGTCCCACCGGGGTTTGGTCGATCACGACCACCTTGTCGAACTGCTCCGTGCCGACGATGCGTTGAAAAGCGCCGGGGCGTTCCTTGGCCCCGTTGAGATCGCGTGCCAGCACGGCGCGCAGGATATCGTTCACCAGAGTTGATTTTCCACTGCCGGAGACGCCTGTCACGCAGGTCAGGCAGCCGACGGGAAAAGCTGCGGTAACGTTCTTCAGGTTATTCTCCGATGCCCCAAAAACCGTGAGCCAGCCGTCTCCGATCTCGCCGGCGAGCTTGCGTAACTTGCGAGGCGGCACCCGGTACTTGGGCACGGAAATCTTCAGCCCCTTGTTAAGGTATTGGGCTGTCAGGGAATCCTCGCACTTGAGAATCTCCTCGAGCGAGCCTTGGGCCACGATCTTTCCCCCGCGCGGTCCCGCTCCCGGCCCGATATCCAGGATGTGGTCGGCGGCCCGGATCGTGTCTTCGTCATGTTCGACGACGATCACACTGTTTCCGAGTTCGCGAAGGGTTCGCAGAGTTCCGATGAGACGATCGTTGTCCCGCTGATGCAGGCCGATACTGGGTTCGTCCAGGACATACAGGACGCCAGCCAGCCCGGATCCGATCTGGGTTGCCAGCCGGATGCGCTGGGCTTCCCCTCCGCTCAGCGTACCACTCTCCCGGCTGAGCTGCAGGTATCCCAAGCCAACCTCATTAAGAAAACCAAGCCGCTGCCTGATCTCTCGCAGGACATCATGCACGATCTCCTCCTCCGTCGCGCTCAGCGCAATGCCGGAAGCCACCACATAGGCCTCGGCAATCGGCAGATCACAAAACTGGTCGATATTGATCTCCCGTCCATCGGAAACCGGAATGGTGACAGCCAGAATCTCGGGCCGCAGCCTCGCACCCTGGCAAATCCGGCACACCCGGCGACTTTGAAAAGCTCGAAGACGTTTGCGGGTAAACTCGCTCTCGCTGGTTTCAAAAAGCCGCTCCATCTGAGCGACCAGGCCCTCAAACGGCTTTGTCACCTTGCGTTCCGCCGAAGTCTGAACCGTTATTCCCCGGTCGCCGCTTCCCCCGAAAAGCAGGCTTTTGAACCTCTGCGGCAGGTCGCGAAAAGGCACATCGTCGGACACCGGAGTATCGGTCCTCAGCGCCTCTAGGATCGCGCTGTAGTACAGGCGCATGCGTTTGTTGCCGACACGCCAGGGTTTGATCGAGCCCTGGGCCAGTGTTTTTGCCGGGTCGACCATCAGATCCGGGTCAAAAAACAACTCGGTTCCGATCCCGTGACAGGCAGGACAGGCTCCATGGTGGCTGTTGAACGAGAAATGCTTCGGCGTCAGCTTCGGCATCGTGAAACCAGTCGAGGGATTACTGAAATCCGTGGAAAACTTACGCTCTTCCCAGTCTGCATCGGGCGAAACCAGGCGGCTTACCGTGAGTTTGCCAGAGCCCCAGCGGAGCGCGCTCTCAATGGAGTCCGCCAGACGCTGGCGCACTCCATCTTTCACCACCAGGCGATCAACGACGGCCTCGATGGTATGAGCGGAGGTTTTCGCGAGCTTTGGCAGGGTCGGTGAGCCGAGTTCGACTGTTTCCCCATCGATCCGGAGGCGTACGAACCCCTCTCGCCGGGCCTTCTCGATGACATCCCGAAACTCGCCGGCTTCATTTTGCACCAGTGGAGCGAGCAGAATGGTCTTGGTCCCTTCCGGCCAGGAAAGAACCTCATCGGTAATCTGCTGAGGTGTTTGCCGCACGACGGGTTCCCCCGTGGCCGGATCGTGCGGCTTGCCGATCGCGGCAAAGAGAAGCCTCAGATAATCGTAAATCTCCGTGGTCGTCGCGATGGTCGACCGGGGATTGGCCGCCGAGTTGCGCTGCTCGATGGCAATGGCTGGCGAAAGTCCCTCAATATAATCGACATCCGGCTTCTGCATCTGGTCCAGAAACTGCCGGGCATAGGCGGAAAGACTTTCCACGTATTTGCGCTGCCCCTCGGCGTAGAGGGTGTCAAAAGCCAGCGACGACTTCCCGGACCCGCTCAACCCCGTCAAGACGACCAGCCTGTTCCGCGGAATCTCGACATCGATATTCTGCAGGTTGTGTTGTCTCGCCCCTTTGATGCGAATGACCGAGTGATTGACGACCGGCATGACCAGAATCCGCTATTATGGGCAAATCCAGCCCCGGCTCAAAGCATAATCCAAACGGCGAGACTCATCCCCGGCAGAAGAGTCGCATTCGAGGCATTCCTTCCAGAGGAGGGAAAAAGACCGAGGGAGCTGCGGTAGAACGAAAAGTCTGCCACCGAGCCTTGCCTGGACGAAGATAACGGGCTCCGAAACGAGAGGATGAACTACCTACTTTTGGCTTGTTCCCAAAACCTGATTCAAGGACTGAACCGAGCCATCGGGAAAGCAGATGAGGGCACCATTTCCGTGCATGTTGCCAATCTCGATGAACCAAGGCTGGCGCGGCCACTTAAACGGCGTCTGACGGTTCTCGTCAAACATCGTGGGGGTGTAGTGAATTACCGGTTGCTTCTGCAGTGGCAGATCGCTGGTTTTTCGGCTCACCGTCGCACAATGCCATACGTTTGAACTGCCTGCGTAAGGCTTCAGTTCCTCGATCCACCACTCTCCGTATTGGCGCGTCGGCTTGTCCCAGAGCGACTCCGGCTCCTGAGGCCAATGACCGTTGGCATCAATATAGGCGGAAAACGCAACATGAAGCTGCTTCATGTTGTTGATACACCGAGCTGCTTCGAATTTTCCTCTCACACTGGGGTAAATCGCAATGAGAAGAGACGCAAGTATCGCTAGAATAGCAACAGAGGCTATTACCTCCATGAAGGTAAAAGCCTCTCTGCTTGAACTAGACTGACCTGTATGACGACTAGTTCGAGGTCGAAATGTAAGCACGAACTCCCTGGAATTTGAAATTGTAGCTTCCGGCAAGGTTCGGTTCGTCAGAAGAAGAGCTTGTGTCTTGAGTCGTGGTTTCGGTCACAGTCGCTCCTTCGCTGTTCGTGTAAGTCTGAGTGGTTGTAATGGAGGAACTGGAATCGGAACTATTGCTTCCGTCAACCAAGGTAAACTTCCCGTCTCCATCGAAGGCTGCGGTCGACGAATTTTTATCGATCGAACCATTGAAATATCCACTGCCCGTAACGCCATTTGCGGAGAACGATGTATCGAGAACACCGGAAATCGAAGTCGTTGAGATACTTGCCTGAACAGAGCCCTGATACACCTGCCCGTTGACAAACACATAATAAGAGTTGGGGGTAGCTGTCAGTCCGCTGGAATAGGTAAACGAAAAAATGCCACTGAGATTCTTCCCGCGCATGGATGCCTGATAGACACCGTCATCTCCGGACGGAAGCGGCGAACCATTCGTAAACGGAGGCGGACCTCCGAACGAGCCTGCGTGAGCAGTCGCGGCAGCAAAGAGAACAAGGAGGGAAGCG
>Ga0209935_1001117_pt1 | contig 47828 bp, 32 predicted proteins | sample ThiBio_1000_plan_2_FD_183958 | JGI IMG/M metagenome (GOLD analysis project Ga0209935, IMG submission 183958) | Wastewater bioreactor microbial communities from Cape Town, South Africa - Thiocy_cont_1000_plan (SPAdes) | ecosystem: Engineered > Bioreactor > Thiocyanate-remediating >... | reverse complement strand
CCGTGCCTAGTGAGCCTGCGGCACCACCCAGCGTGAGAGAGCCGCGCACATCCGTCGTACCAGAGTAGGTGTTGGCTCCGGTGACGATTTTCGTTCCTCCGCCCCAGATCCAGAGATTAGCCGTTCCGCTGATTACTCCGTTCAGCGTCAATGAACCGCGGGAAACCATGATCTGTTGATTGCCGGAGACCGCGAGATTCGCGTTCATCGTCACGTAAGGCAGATTCGAGCTGCTTACCGAGCCGACATCGATCAAGAAATTGCCCACCGTCCCGGCGCCAGCCGACGATCCATAGCTCGTACTGGTGCCGCTCAGCGTGATCGTCTGTCCGCCTACCGTCGAGCCAATGGTGACGATGTTTGCGCTGTTGGTGTTCGCATAATTGAAGAATTGCGTATTTGCCGTCTGGTTCCCATTGAGGCTGACGGTGAATGGCGAGGTCACAGCGGATCCGCCTGCCACGAAGGCGAGATTATCCGTGGCTGAGGTGCTGGTTTGAAACGCTCCGCTGCCTCCGCCTGTGGAATCAGTGTTCCAGAAATTGCTTGTTCCCCAGGTTCCGCTCGGGACATCGCCTGCTCCTGCAGTTGTACCATTCGTATCCCAATAAAGGTTTGTCGCCGATGCGGAGCCCATCCCCACTGCCAGCGCGACCAGCATGCTGAGTGCTGGTTTCGTCTGCGCAAGGGGAGCGTGGCTCCGTCCTGAGTATTGCTTTCTCGTGGTGGGAAGGGTGTTTTTCATCGGATGCGAGGGAGGTTTGGGTTGCTGAGTTACCAACTATGCCCCTGCTCGCGATGCGACAAGTTGCGTGGCGATTACCAGTTAACTAGGGATTCAAGGTCGTCGGCTGGATCCGGATCTGAAAGGAGCCGGCGGCGGGAGGAGTTTTGAAGTATACCTTGCTCTTGTAGGAGAAACCATTCATTCCCCCGGTACGATAATCCACCAATCCCTGCCAGTCTGCGGGCATTTCGAGCGAGACGGCATCTCCGGTGGGTCCGGCAAAGACAAACACGCCTTTGGCTCCATCGACCAGATTGGGCGTGCCGGATATGTCGGGAAAACTCTTCGGAGTCTGAGTTCCGAAGGCGTAGTGCCCGCCCAAAATGAACTCTGTGCGGATAAACATGGAAAAGAATAGACCGGCGGCATCGGTCGGGAGATTCCCATATGTGCAGGTGACTTCTCCGGGTGCGGTGATTTCGTACCGGAACGTGGCTCCGGATTTGAACGAGACCGATACTTCTGTTTCGGTGCTGTTGGTGATCTCGGGTTTCTCCCGTTCGGAGGCTGGTTTTCCCTGGATGATCAACTGAGGCAGTTCTAGCGTGATCGAGCCGAGTGCAGTTTCCATGTGCAAGCCGACCTTTGTCGGGCCCGCCTTGGGATTATCATTGAACGTGGAGAGGGCGATATCATCGGCCGCCAGATGGGGCATGGCCGCTGCGCACAACAGGATGGAAGCGAGGAGGGGTTTCATAAGCTGGAAATCACGGACGAAATATTTGCACGCGGCCAGTAAGTGGATCGACTTGCAGAGTGGCAAAGTTGGCTCCTTGGGCGAGGGAGGGATCTCCCTCCATCACTAAAGTCAGAAAGCTGTTGCTTCTGGAAAATGGATCGTTTTCCGAGGCAGGAATCGCCGATCCGTCGGGTTTGAAACGCAGAGCTACAAAGGGAGGGGTTCCATACTCCCCGATACGAGTCGGCGAGATTTGTCGGGTCATGGTCAATATGCCGGAGTGGGTGGGGTCGGGAGAAAAGATGACAGGGCTGGAGAGATACCGGGGACGCGTGAGAGGATTCGCCGATGCGCCATCGATCATGTAGGCCTGCACTGCCCGCCAAACCTTGGGTGAGGCAGATGGTGATTCATTAAGTTCCGGTAATTGAAAGAATCTCACCTCCACAGGAAGGTTGCGTGAGATGGCTGTTTGTCGGGCGAGCCCGAGGAGATCGCTGACCGCCACGCTTTCCGATCCCAGTTTAGCGGCCCGGAGAGTGCTGATCATTCCCGGCAAGGTGAGTGCGGCCAGTAATGCCAGGATGGCCATCACCGCCAGCAACTCGACAAGGCTGAAGGCGCATGCGCGTCGATCCCGGAGAGATGCATTCATGGGGCGAACTCCTTGGCATTGATTACCCGCATCTTGTAGAGTGTTCCAATCGGCGTTTGTTCCCCGGGCTGGGCATAATCCGGGATGCGCTGGTCATTGGGATCGATGTAGCGCTCGATAATTTCGGCTCCCCGATCCTCGGCGACGATACGGTCTACGCCCTCCCGCCACACAGTGGGGTCTCCTCCCTTGGCCTTTTTCAGGCTTTGGGCGCGGTAGTGAATCGTGAACGTGTTCGATTTTGTGGTGAGCCGTGGATAAATATCGGCATAGGGTTTCTCACGGCTGTTGTCTCCGGTGAGTCGTCGAGTGTCCCAGTAGGTGGACATGCTGGAGTACGAAGCCGCGTCGGATGGTACCAGATGAATGCCGCAAATCTCGGCTGCCGATCGAAAGATATCCGGATCGTTTGAGAGTCCGTAAGCGCTGGGGTTAAACCTTCGAGCAAACCCTTCCAGGGTTTTGTCGGCATCAACGTCCTTACGGAAATAGACGTTCGACGGCGCCTGACTTGGGGCTCCGGAGGTTTTGTAGGTATCGGCCTTTGCATCTGGAATGGAAAGCAGCTTCTCGGACTTCAGGACCGCCCGGATGGCGGTATCCCTTGTCAGGTAGGTGAAGGGAACCATCTGGTAATTCATATTTACCCGGCCAGCAGTCGACAAAGGCTCGCTGATGGCGTAGGGCTCGACCACCGGCATGTGAAAGAGATCAAGAAAGAGGGAGTCCGGCGGCTGCCCAGGACTCGATGCCCCTGTGACGTCACGATCCTTGTTTCCCGCATGGAGTCCGGTGGGATCTGGCCGAAAGAGGAGCGTTTGCCACGGTCGATTCGCCAGAACTCCCGTCGGCAGCGAACCAAACATGACCGGGGAGGGAATGAGGCGATTGGGTGAAAAGTAGGTCGGGCCGGGATCCACTCCGGATTGGAAGTCTATCCCGAAATACGGTTGATAGGAGCCCTTGCCGATGTCGCCCTCATCCGCCTTGTTGATGTAGGCTCCATCCTGCTGGTTGGCGATCCCATTGTCCCAGTCGCCCACGAGACCGGGTGCCTGAAAGACTCCAGTGTGAGATGGGACGACCGTATCCCGTATTGAGCTCCAGCCATATCCGATATAAGGGGATTCGCCATTGGCGTTGGGATCGGCGCTATTGATAGTGTACTGATCTCTGTAGCTATTATAAGCAGGGTTGCTGACATTGGCCAGTTTGCCTCCGGTTCCTCCGTAAAACGGGTAGTTGTTTCCCGCCCGCAGCATGTGGGCGAAGTGCTGGCTCGTGGTGCCGAAATACTCATGCGCAGCGAAAAGATTGTCCGAAGGTTTGACCCCCTCGCGCGCGGCAATGAGGCGGATGTCGCCGGGGGTCGCGACGATACTGCGGACCACATCCGTTTTTGAAAGAAAGGGATACGAGCGGTTTCCCCCGTCGATGCGTCCGCCGCCGAGGAATCTGCGGTAGTTTACGACGGATTTGGTGCTGTCGTTGGAGTTCTTGACCTTGTCGGGGGCCAGTGATGGCACGGGGAAGGGAGTGCTGCCGGAGGATGGAAAGGTGATCGTGACGGTCTGGATCAGATCCCCGATTGTTTTGCCGCTGGAATCAAGCGCGTAGATATCCACCTTCACATCCCCGCCGGTGAAGTTGAAGGTTCCGTTTGTCGTCATGTCGCTGACCTGGCCAGTGTATCCGGTGATCGCGCTGATAAATGGGTAAGAGGAATTTGTCAGCTGGCGGAACCCCACGATGCCGCCGAAATAGGTATCGCCAGCCACGCTGAGATCGTTGACCCTCCCGGTGAAAGCGCTTGCGGGGAAGCCCATGGAAACCGGATTGCCCGACCCGCTGTCCCACCTGAATCCGTCGAGTCCGCTGATTTTAACGGTGAACCACGGTCGGGCTTGCACCAGTCCCAGCGAGGGATCGAAAAGCTGGACAAAGAAACCGGCCTGTACGCGGATCTTCCCGGGTTCGACGCGGGGGATCACGTTTCCCTTTGCATCCGTCGTGTCGGTGGGATTTGTCGCGTTGTCAGCCGTGCCGATAAAGACCAGCGATACGCTCTGCACGGTGGGAAAACGTCCGAACCCTCTCGTCTGGGTCGCGGAATCCACGATGGGAATGACCTGTCCGACTCCGCCATTGTAGGCATCCAATTTCTGTGTGTATTTGCCTGCATCTGTCAGGGTGCTGTCCCGGAGATTCGTGCAGCGGATATAGTCGAACATCTCGGTCAGGATCTGGTTGCGGTCGTTGCCATACTTTGCTGCGAATGATCCGCCGAAGCCTGGAATGTCCTGCGATGTCATGCTTCTCAGATACTCAAGCAGCATGCGATTTCGTCCCAGCCCGTCGACCGAGGGTGTCGCAGGCAGGTCGGTGGTGGCATCGTTCGGGTCCTGCCGGGTGAAATAATAACGATACGGGACGCCGAGGTCGTTTCGCATGGTGGAGCAAAAGGCGATCAGCCTGTCAAAGGCCGTACGATGCGTGGCATCATCCGAGGCGCTCAGCGGCCACATGCTGATGCGCGGCTGATTGAAGAGGTTCACATCCGGCGCACGACTGCTGGCGGTGAGGAAGAATTTGTTTTGCTCCAGAGTGTCCTGATTAATGACAGCGGCATTATTTTGTTCGCGTTCACCGGATGACAGGATTGGCTTGAAGACGATCTCGTCGATGCTTGCGTAAAGGCGGTCGGGGTCCGGGTTGAGAGCCCCCGTGGCTTTTTGCGTGCCGCCTTCCGACCCGCCGCCTGTGATGCGCGGGGTGATAGAGTAGATCTGATTCGCGGTCAGGTTCTTGAAGACCGTGCTGAGCGATGTCATTGCGGGATGACCGGGGTAGCGCTGGTATTCATGCTGGGCGGGCTGATACACGGCCAGGTTGAAGTCATCTGTGCTGTACGCACGAGGCGTATCCGTGAAGACGCCTTCGGACGAGGTGTTTATGTTTAGCTTGCAGCTTTCATCGTCTGCCCAGAAGGCAATGCGTCCCGTGATGGGATTTGCATCGGTCGCTCCAGCCACCACGGCCTTGATTCCTCCTGCGTCGGACTGAGGGGCGACGACCGTGCCATCGGCCAGCACATAGAGCCAACGCACTGGCATGGGGGCGGGATTGCTTCCGCTTCCTCCCGCGATTGGGGCATCCGGGCTGATGTCAAAGCCCTCGACGTTGCCTTTGGCTCCTGGATCTAGGATAGGATAGATCGTCTTTGTCCCGGAAGTCATCGGCTGATTCAGGTCGGTGAAAATGGCGGTTTGTCTGGCCCAGTCGGATGGCACCTTTTCCGTGTCCGAGTATGGGTCAAATGCGCCCGTGCCTGTCATCGCGCTGGAGGTAAAAAGTTTGTACCAGCCCGCGGGCTTGCCTGCCGCATCGTAGGTGCGAATCATTCCCGGTTGCGAGGCCCAGGCCAGAGGCGCGCCGGTGTTGTCCACGCCTCTAGTTCCCGCATTGATCTGGCTGATTGCGAGATTGACGGCTGATTGTGCGAGGAGCCTAGACGATGCACCCTCAGCGTAGGATTTGGAAGACTGCAGCTCCGTATGCACGGTGGAGAAAAATGCGAGCGCTAGAGCGGCGAGGAAGATGAGGCTTGCCAGGACGATTACGAGCGCCATGCCGCGCTGTGGATCGGACCGCTTTAGCTTGAACGATATATCTGCGTTCATCAGGAACTCCATTTCGCCCCGGGCAGGGGAACCTTTGTGCGGAAGACACGATAGCCGATATTCTTTGCGGAAAGACGGCGTTCCAACTCAGCAATGTCGTCCTCCAGCTTTGCTTCGGACGAGGAATCAAGGAAGAGTCCGTCCAGGCCGACATCCGGTGCGGTGGCGGGATTGCCGAGGCGCTGTGCGGAAGGCTCGTCGATCACGACCATGGCGACTTCCACCAGGGGCGGAAGCTGATGGGCCGTCGCTGGCTGAGGGCTGGATGATGCCCCCTTCGTCGAGTCGTATTCGTAATCGGAAACCAATGGCGCAGAGTTTCCATCGAGGCTTGAGGCTTGAGGCAAAATGACAAGCGCGATGACGTTTTCGGCGATCTGGTGGACCGGTGGATCGCTCGATGCAAGGGGGGCGGTGAACCATCCTGTCGATCCTGCATCGGCATAGACCGAGAGATTCTGCGTCGGCTGAAAAAACTGCATGAGACGAAATCGATGGCGCGTGGCGGGCTTGTTCGATCCCAAGGCATCCAGGAACGCCGGGCGGAGAGGATCAGCGCTGTATTGGATGTAAAATCCCGTCGAGTTCAATGCGGAGTCCAGATGCTCAAAGCTCGCCTTGTTGGAATAGCCCAGCGGAGCCTGAAAGAAGACAGCTTGTGTCACCTGTCCCGGGACAAGAGCTTTGCCCGTGATAAACTGAAGATCTGAATTCCTACGATAGCGGGTCGGATTCGTCAGGTCGTCGTAATCATAATACGTATTAAGCGTAGCCTGGCCCAGTGTGCGGGTGAGGATGTCAAACGCGGTCCTTGCTCCCTGGATCGCCTCGACCCGGGAGCTGGTGCTGCGCCAGGCATTGGCGGTCTGCTGGGTAATGCCAAAGATGACGACCATAATGATAGCCATCACCGCCGTTGCGGCTAAAAGCTCGATGATGGTGAAGGCTTGCCCTTCGTTCGCTTTTCGCCCGGGCAGGCCTTGCTTGTGATCGGTTCCTGGGTACGGACATCTCACAACGAATCAACAGGCTTCGGCAGGATTACGGAGCAGGTGTTCGTCAGCAAAGGCTGGTTGCGGCTGGAGATGCGGATCACCACGCGCTGGGCGGCTGCCGTAGTGGACAAATCCGTAGGCGCAGCCACGGATGCCGTGAAGACGCGACGCTGGTCCCCGGGGCTATCCACCGGGATTCCGCGCTCATCGAAATAATAATTGGTAGCCGAGAGATTGGAGGCGTCTGTACGCAATACCTCGGAGGTGATTACGCTCAGAATCTCCGACCGCGTAGTGGTCGACATTGCATCCCGGAAGGTGGACAAACCTACCGGGATAAGCCCCATAACGCCCAGCATCGCAAACGAAACGATGCCGATGGCTATCACTGCCTCGACCAGGCTGAACGCTTGGAGCGCGAAACGGTGGGTGCTGCCTTTTCGTCGTTGCTGGCAAAATTGCATGGGGGGATGGCAGGTAGGTTATCGAGGAGATCTCTTGTCGACAACATTGTCTTCAATGTCGGTCTGTTAGACGGTTTTACCTATACATTCATTCGCGCCATTCAGCTAACGACGAAATGCTTTCCAGTTAACCTGGGCGGTGTTCATTGGACCTCGAGTATTGTCGAAAGGACGTTCATAGAGCTTCCTCCCACCATTACCTCAAACTCGCCCGGTTCGACGATGAACTCGAGATCCTCGTTGTGATACCCGAGTTCCGTCTTGCCGACGTCAAAGGTCACCGTCACCGACTCACCTGCTTTGACAAGGACTTTTTGAAAGCCCTTCAGTTCCTTCGACGGTCGTGTCACCCGGCTCACGCGATCCCGGATGTACATCTGGATAATTTCCAAGGCGTCAACGAAGCCCGTGTTTCTCAGGCAGGCGGAAACCGACGTTGCCTCGTTAATGGCGATGCGAGGTCGCGAAAGCTTGATCCCAGAGTATTCGAAGGTGGTGTAGCTCAGCCCGTGGCCAAAGGGATAGAGGGGTGTCGATGGACTCTGATGGTATTTCTTCCGGGCGCTCGGTTTATGGTTGTAGTAGACCGGTAGTTCCTCAGCAAGGCGGGGGAAGGTCACCGTTGTCTTGGCGGATGGGCACACCTCCCCGAAGAGAATCTCGGCCAGAGCCGTGCCTCCCTCCTGCCCGGGATACCAGGCGCAGAGAAGGGCGTCGCTTTGGCGGGCGATTTCTTCCACCGTATGCGGACGGCCTTGGACGAGGACTGTGACGATGGGTTTGCCCAACGCGCGCAATCTCTCCACCAGGGTCGCCTGGGCGCCACCGAGGTCGATATTTCCCCGGTCAATGCCTTCTCCGCAATCAATATCGTCGATCCGGGTGTCGACGGCGATCGCCTGTCCGCCGTCGGTGTATTGCGTATCAAATGGACGTGCGCTGGACCCGCCGACGCAGGCGACGATCACATCGGCCTGACTGGCGGCCTCGATGGCCGCAGCGATTCCCTCTTCAGAGCAGTCGGTGATACCGCAGCCACGGACATAGTCCACGAATATTCCGCGAGCGGCGGCGGCAGTCTGTATTCCCTGGAGGATGGTCACCACATTGCTGGCGTCCTGGTAGCAGACGTAGTCACCGATCTGGTTGTAGAGATTGTGAGCGTTGGGTCCGATGACGGCGATTTTTCGTATTCCGCCAGCCTTCAGGGGAAGGATTCCATCGTTCTTCAATAGCACGATGCCTTCCCTCGCGGCCTGCAGATTAAGCTCCCTGTGTTCGAGGCAGTGTACGCGAGCACTTTTTTCCGGATCGACATAGGGATTCTCAAACAGCCCCAGCAAAAACTTGATGCGGAGAATACGTCGGACCGCCTTGTCGATCTGGTCGACGGTGATCTGCCCGCAATCCAGTGCGTCGGGCAGAAAGTTGAAGGCGTCGTCGCGCAGGCTTTGGTCGATGCCGGCATTCACCGCCTGGGCGGCCGCCTCAGCCATATCCTGTGCGGTGAAATGATAGTTAAAGAGCTGGTCGATGCCGCACCCATCCGAAACGACGAATCCCGGGAAACCCCAGCCCGCCTTCAGGAGATCAGTCAATAAATACCTGTTGCGATGGATGGGGATGCCATCCATCTCCGTGTAGGATGCCATCACAGACATCGCCCCGGCGGCAATAGCCTTCTTGAACTGCGGAAGGAACCGCTCATGAAGCTCCTGTCGGCCGCAATGAACCGGACCGTTGTGTTGACCGCCCTCGCTCGATCCAAAGGTGGCGAAGTGCTTGAGCGTTGCCATGGCGGCTGAATCAGCCGTGTAATCGCCGGAATGCATCCCGGAGACGATCTGCGCTCCCAGTTCCCCGGTAAGGTAGGCGTCTTCACCCAGCGTCTCCTCCACCCGGGACCATCTCGGGTCTGTTGCCAGATCAAGCACGGGGGAGTAGGACATATGCGTGCCTTCTGATCGAAGCTCCGTGCCGATCACTCTGCCCACGCGGTACATGAGATCCCGATTCCATGAGGATGAGAGGCCGATGGCCGCCGGGAATACCGTGGTGCCGAGACCTGCCACTCCATGAGGGCAGTTGGCCGCGAGGAGCGCGGGTATGCCGAGACGGGTATGCTCCACCAGATGGCGCTGGATGGCGTTGGCCAGTTCAGCCGCCTCACGCGGGCCGAGCCCGTCATCACGCGACACCCCGCTCCACGGATCAGCGCGCTGTACCGCCGAGAGTGTGCCGATGCCGTTTTGCGCCTTGGAGAAAAACTCGTCCGAGAGCTGGATGCAGCGGTCTTTCCCTCGCACGTAGCACTTCCACCCTGCGAGGTTCTGGTTCATTTGAGCCAGCTTTTCCTCGATGGTCATCATCGACAAAAGTGCGCCGATTCGTTCCTCGAGAGGAGAGTGGGGGTCTCTATAGTTCATTCAGTGTGTCGTCAGTTTGGAAATATTCCCGGTGGCGGGACCGCAACGGGAACTGACTGCTCCGGCAGAGCGACGCGCATTCAGATCCAGCGTGATATCGGCCTCCCGCTCATGGATGCATCATTCTTGTTTTCGGGAACCAGGCCGGACAGACCAAATATGATTACCAGTTAACTTTTGTCGGTATTTGCTCCAGCCTGGTTTGTCTTCTTGCTAAGGTTTTACGGTATGAAAGCACCGCGTCGCATCGAGATCCCATCCTTTCCCAAGAGCAAACGCCTGGCTGTGACAACCAGCTTCGACGACGGGCACACTCATGACCGACGAATCGTGGAAGCCTTCAACGAGTGGGGGCTGAGGGGAACCTTTAATCTCAACTCCGGCCTTCTGAGACGGGAGGGAACGCACTCTCCCGACGGGGCGCGCAGCTATCTCGATGCGTCGGAGGTCGCAGACCTCTACCGGGGGCACGAGGTTGCCATCCACTCGGCGACACATCCTCACTTGCCAAGGCTCGATGCCTCGCAAATCGCCCTTGAGGTGCTGGAGGATCGAAAGGCTCTGGAGGATCTCGTCGGCTACCCTGTACGAGGGATGGCCTATCCCTATGGAACCTATGACCAGAGAACGATCGATCTGCTGCGCTCCCTGGGAATAGTCTATTGCCGCACGTGTGAAAACGCGGAGCCCTGCTTCCCTCCGAAAGACAATCTCACCTGGCCGACGACCGCGCACCAGTACGCCACTGAACCAAGCGTGCCGGAGAGATTTCAGCATCTATATGACAACTCTCGGCGGGGAGGGGTCTTTTTCATCTGGGGTCACGGTTTCGAGTTTCACGACCGCAATGACTGGGAGGCCCTTGAGCGCATCTATCGTCCGCTATCCGGAAAACCCGACGTTTGGTACTGCACAAATATCGAACTCTTTGACTATGAGGATGCGCGGAAACGTCTGGTTATCGCCGCCAATCGCCAAACAGCTTTCAACCCCAGCGGACTTGCCGTTACCATTCTGGTCGACGGAGTAGTGATGGAAATACCGCCGGGAGCGACTCGTTCACTAATATCCTCCGAAAACACGTAGTCTGAGAGGTTCGCTGGATCGCAGGGTGCTCGCGAAGCGCGAGCCCTTTGCGGCTTCGCCTCAATTTGAGGGGAGCCCGAACAACTCCCGATACCTCTTCGCGGCTTCAGGCATCTTGGTGATGCCTTTGCCTTCCGGCCAGGGAAAGAGCATGTGGTCTCCATCGGGAGCATTCACATCGAAATAGCAGTGAAAGTAGACGTTGTTTTCCGGGTTGGTAATGAACTCATGCATCTGCTCGATAAAGTACGGATTGTCCCGCCCTCCATGCTTCCCATACACGAGACCCCACTCACAGATGGCCAGAGGTTTGTTGCCATGCTCCCTGGCAAACTTCACCCAAAAGGCCAGTCCGTCACGCCCCGGTAGGTCGGACAAGAGGTTTTCCTTCCAGCTCTTTTTCCTGCGTATCTGGATTTCCTCCGGTGTTGCATCCTCCGGCAGGGGGTAGATATCCGGTATCCAGGCCTGATCGTAAACATCGAGCCCGACGAAATCGACATACTCGTTGCCGGGCCATGCAGCAAAAGCCTTGCTGCCTCGCAGTCCGATGGTCGGGTTCCAGCAAAACTGCAACTTCTCCGCCCCTGGCACGGCTCGCATCGTCTTGACGATCTCCCGCCAGTACCCGGCGAATGCCTCGGGATTCTTCCCCGCGCGCCAGGTGTACCAGCCGCCATTGAACTCCCAACCCGGGCGCAAAATTGTATTGTCTAAGCCGTTCTTCACCAGATTCCTCGCCAGAGCCTCGAAGTGCGCGTTGTAAGCCCCGGCGGCTCCCTGCTCGAGCGAGACTGGTTCTCCCGCTCCGGAGCCAGTTTTGGGTCCGTCGCCTTTCCACGGCCCGACGAGCATCGGCACGCTGAGCACCAGGCGTCGACCGGGAACTGCGTTGACCCATTGTCCCCAGGGTTTCAAGATCCAGTCTCCCCCTCGCATGAGGTCCCAGGAGTCGAAAGGCAGAAACTCCTCCGCCCAAATGACCGAGCGATTAATCCATCTGCTGTAGGCGTCGAAGTACCCCTCGCTGAGTCGTTTCACGCTTCCTTCGACCACGGTATATGGCGGCGCGGTATTGTTGCCGAGAGGGAGCTTTTCCGGCGCTTCTGCCTGCAAAGCAGTGTCTGCGATGAGAGCTATGAGGCAGGCAAGGGCGATACTCTGAAGCCGGGGGGTGTAAATAGGCATTGTTTTCCCTTGAACGACTAAGCCAGTTTGCCGTACTGGTCAAAAACCCCTCAGCTTTCCAGTTAACTTCATGCCCTCCATTACGCTCCGGGAACTCGCGGCCCTGGCCGGATGTTCACACGCCACGGTCTCCCTTGCCCTCAGGAAGCATCCTCGCATCTCGGCGGAGACTCGTGAGCGGATCCTCAAGCTGGCCCGGGAGACTGGTTACAGCCGCGATCCCGTGGTCGCGTCGCTCATGACACAGTTGCGTACGACGAAGAGAAATCGCAGCTTTGAAAAGATCGCTCTGCTTTCCTACTGGGACACGCCGGATGCGTGGCGTACTTCTCCGCATGATACCACGGGTTTCCATGGCGCTTGCTCGCGTGCCGCGGAGCTTGGCTATGAAATCGAGGAGTTTTGGGGCAAGGCCCCAGGTATTACTTCGCAGCGGCTCAGCAAGATCCTGCACACGCGCGGCATTCGCGGCCTGATTATTGGGCCTTTGCCGAGGCCTTGGGGACATGTTTCGTTGAACTGGACCCACTTTGCTGCTGTGGCGATAGGAAATACCGTGGTGCGCCCAGGCTTGCATCGAGTCATTCACTCCCAGTCCCAGGGGATGAGTCTCGCTCTGCGATCACTCAAGCACCAGGGATACGAACGTATCGGATTCACCAGCCTGATCGACCAGAGCCGCCGGGTCAACCAGGGCTGGCTCGCCTCATATCTCCTCCATTCCTACGAGCAGCCAGCGAAGCTGCGCGTCCCGCCGCTGATCACCAAGTCGTGGAACCGGGAGAAATTTCGTCGGTGGCTGGAAAAACATAAGCCCGACGCGATCGTGAGCAATTACGACATCCCGCTTCATTTCCTTGCCGAGTTCGGTGTACGCGTCCCGGAGGATATGGCATTCGCATCGCTTGATCGCATGCACGATACCGATCCCTACGCCGGTATCGATCAACTGCGAGGCAAGATGTATGGAGCGGCGGTGGACCTGTTGGTCTCACTTATCGAGAGCAACCAGTATGGACTGTCAGAGCATCCGAAGATCGTCCACTTTGAGGGGGTATGGCAGGCGGGTCCGACCGTGCAAAAGAAAAAAGCAGTCGTATGAGAATTTCTGCATTCAGGTTAACTGGATAGCATCGGCGCGCTGGTTTCCAGCAAAGGGACGTTCAAAGGTGCGTTCATGCGCACCTCTTTTGTGGAATCGCCGCCTGATCTCCGGGGCGGAGGCGAGTTGGTAGTCCGGCCGGGGACAACCGGGATTCATACCGAGATTATTCAGGCCGCAATCGACAAGTCTGCGGCGATGGGCGGCGGAAGGGTGGTGTTAGCCCCGGGCCACTATTGCGCTGGGACCATCATCATGCGAAGCAAGGTCGAGCTGCATCTGGATAAGGGAGCCATTCTTTCCGGAACTTCGGACGTAAGTGCCTACCTGCAGAAGACTGGTCAGCAGGGTGCCCGGATCGTGGGGGGCTCAGCGACAGCCCTGCTTTTCGCTGAGAACGCGGACAACATTGCCATTACCGGCGAGGGCGTGATCGATGGAAATGGCTCCGTCTTCTGGGAAAAGCTGGAAACACCTCATCCCTGGGTCGAAGAAGCCCGACGCTTCGGAAAATGGGTGCCCGCTTTTGACTACAAGGCTAAACCGCGTCCGCGTGCGCTGATCCTTTTTGCAAACTGCTCCAATGTGCGGCTGGAAGGATTTCGGGTTCAGAACTCGCCGGCATGGACAATTCATCTGCTGGCCTGCTCCAGCGTGGTCGTGCGAAGCATCGTCCTGAGGGGAATCCTGCACGGGTGCAACACGGACGGACTGGATCTCGATGGTTGCAGCGACGTACTGGTGGAGGACTGTGATATCTTTACGGGCGACGATGCGATCTGCCTTAAGAACACAAACACCTGGGGGTTGAAGCGCCGCTCGCACGACATCATCGTGCGTCGCTGCCGACTGCGCTCCACCACGCATGGATTCACCGTCGGCACCGAGACGCAGGATGATTTTGAGGACGTCTCGTTTACAGATTCGCAGATCGAGCAGGCAGGCGAGTACCACACTCTCACCGGCATCGGCATTAGCGTTCTCGACGGCGGGGCGATTCGACGCATGCATATCGCGAATGTTTCGGTCTCGGACGCCGTGGGTGCCATTCAAATCCGGCTCGGCAATGAGGGTAGGGGCCAGTCGGTCAAGGTGCCTGGTGAGATTCGGGACATCACCCTGGAAAACATCACCATACGGCGCGCTCACGGAAACTCTCTCATCGCCGGGCTCCTGCACCATCCGTTGCGGAACATCATCCTTCGCAATATCAGCCTGGAATTTGTGGACTTCGCAGATCCCACGAACATCTCGGCGGGATTTCCCGAGATGGAGTCCGAATTTCCGCCCAGCACGACGTGGCGCTTTCTTCCTGCCTTCGGATTCTACTGCCGCCATGTCGATGGTCTGGAGCTGACCAATGTCACCATCCTGCCCGGAGCGCAGGACGACAGGCCCGCGCTCGCGCTGAAAAATGTCCGCTCCCTGCACTGTGAGAATTTCGATGCGGCGGAGTATATCCGTCTCCCGGGCGAGGAGTAACCCCTGTACCGATTTCGTTCTGCCGTCCATTTTTTTTTGGCATCGCGCAGGAGCTCGCGCGCCTTCACGCGCTGATTCAGCACATATCCTATGACTACCGAAACGTCTCCTGGTTCGCTCCGGCACACTCCGCCTTTTGTCTGGGAGGATAAGCCCTCCGATTGCCTGGACCTCGTCTGGCGTTACTCAGCCAATCCCATTCTCGGCCGCCGTGCCGTTCCGTGCGCCCAAGCTATTTATAATAGCGCTGTCGTTCCCTTCCGCGGGCGCTATGTCGGCGTGTTCCGCGCGGATCATATGGATGGACTGCCCGGTCTGCATCTCGGGTGGAGCGACGATGGCATTCGGTGGGACATCGCCAATGAAACCCTGCCATTGGAAACGAGTGAGCCGGAATTGACCAAACCAGCCTACGGCTACGATCCCCGTATTTGCCTGGTCGATGGACGTTATTATATCACGTGGTGCTGCGAATATCACGGGCCGACCATCGGCATTGCCTGGACGGAGGATTTTCAGTCCTTTCAGCGGCTGGAAAACGCGTTTCTGCCGCATAATCGCAACGGCGTACTGTTTCCCCGGAAAATCGGCGGGAATTTCGCCATGCTTAGTCGCCCCAGCGACAAGGGGCATACGCCCTTCGGAGACATTTACTACTCGGAGAGCCCGGATATGTGTTTCTGGGGCAGGCATCGCTTCGTCATGGCGTCAGGTAGCCTCTGGTGGGAAGGGGTGAAGATCGGCTCCGGAGCCGTGCCTATCGAAACCCCGGAAGGCTGGTTGCTGTTGTATCACGGCGTGCGAAGCAGTTGTAATGGACTCGTCTACAGCATGGGCGCGGCTTTGCTCGATTTGGAAAAGCCCTGGAAAGTGCGTTGCCGACTCACTGGTCCCCTCCTGATGCCGGAACGCGATTACGAGGTGTATGGCTCAGTGCCCAATGTCGTATTTCCTTGTGCGGCTCTCCATGACGAGGCGACCGGACGCCTCGCTATCTACTACGGCGCGGCAGACACTCATGTCGCAATCGCGTTTGCATATCGAGACGAGATCGTCGAGAACCAGCTCAGCTCTTCAGTTGCCTAGGGACGGCCGATACACAGGCATTCATCGTGTGTAATCGTACCGGGGGTGATTTTGATCGCTCGGTATCTTACACGCTAAGCTGAAATCAATTTGCGATGCATGCTCTCGATTGGATCATCACGGCTGTCCCGCTGCTCGTGGTGCTGCTGGTAGGCATTTTCGTACAACGCTATATGAAAAGCGTTGCCGACTTCATGGCGGGAGGCCGCCTAGCCGGACGCTATCTCCTTGCGGTGGCAAAGGGCGAGATGGAGGCGGGGCTCGTTGTGTTTGTCGCCTCCTTCGAGGTTTTCAGCCGGGCTGGCTTTACTCTGACTTGGTGGAATTGGCTGCAACCTCCGGTGTTTCTCTTCATCGCGGTTACGGGCTTTGTCATTTATCGCTTTCGCGAAACGCGCGCTCTCACTCTGGCTCAGTTCTTTGAGATACGGTACAGCAGAAGTTTTCGCATTTTCACCGGTATGCTCGCCTTTCTCGCAGGCGTGGTGAACTTTGGAATTATCCCGGCAGTGGGAGCGCGGTTCTTCGTCTACTTTTTCAAGTTGCCCGACGCGCTGACAGTCTTTTCCTTTCATGTGCCGACGTATGTCCTGATCATGGCGGCGCTCCTCGTCGTCACGACGTTCATCACGCTGACCGGTGGCATCCTAACCGTGATGATCACCAACTGTGTGGAGGGCATTCTTTCCCAGATATTCTACCTCATCATCATCGCAGGATTGGTCACGATGTTCTCCTGGTCCGACATCAATGAGGTCCTTTCCGGGCGGCCACCGGGACAGTCCATGCTCAACCCGTTCGATTCGCAAGGACTCAAGGATTTTAATATTTGGTATGTGTTGATGGGCATGTTTGTGGCTGTCTACGGGACCATGGCGTGGCAGAATGCAAGTGCTTACAACTCGGCCGCTCTCTCCGCGCACGAATCTCGTATGGGAGGCATCCTGGGACGCTGGCGGGAACTGGGTAAGGTCGCTGTGATTTATCTTATGGCTGCTTGTGCGGTGACATTCCTGCAAAGCCCGCATTTTGTTCAGCAGGCGACTGAGGCGCATGCGGCCATCGCCGGTGTTGCGCAACCTACAATCCGGGATCAAATGACCATTCCGATTGCTCTCTCCTATCTCCTCCCCATCGGCATCAAAGGCGTCCTGTGCGCGGTGCTGCTAATGGGTATATTTGGTGGAGATTCCACTCACTTGCACTCGTGGGGGAGCATCTTTGTGCAGGACGTTCTCGTTCCCTTGCGCAAAAAGCCATTTACCCCTGAGTCCCACATCTGGGCTCTCCGGCTTTCCGTAGTCGGAGTGGCCTTATTTGCCTTTCTTTTTGGAGCGCTCTTCAGACAGACAGAGTACATCTACATGTGGTGGAGCGTTACCACCTCCATCTATGTCGGAGGAGCAGGAGCGGCAATTATCGGTGGTCTCTACTGGAAGCGCGGAACCACCGCCGGAGCCTGGTCTGGCCTGCTCACTGGGTCTCTTCTCTCGGTTGGCGGAATCCTTGCACGCCAGATATTCTACACCTCCTTCCCGCTTAATGGACGTGAGATTTTCTTTTACGCCACCATCATCGCGATCCTCATCTACGTCGTGGTCTCACTGCTTACCTCCCAGGAGGAATTCAACCTCGAGCGCATGCTGCATCGTGGGTCATATGCCGTTTCCGCAGCAACAGATCAAGTCGCTATCCACCAACTGATGGAAAGAAAGATAAGCTGGTGGGATCGCATCGTCGGCATCGATGCAGAGTTCAGTCGAGGAGACCGCTGGATCGCTGGTTCGATCTTCGTATGGACGATGAGTTTTGCATTGATCATGATCGGCGGCTCGATCTGGAACCTCGTCGCCCCCTGGCCAGTATCCGTCTGATCCACATTTTGGCATGTCGCTATCATTTCTCTGCCCATCGCACTCGCCGTTGTGACCGCCGTCTGGTTCACCTGGGGTGGAGTGCGCGATATGATTGCCCTCTTTCGCAGGCTCCGAGCTGAAAAGCAAAACCCGCTCGATGATGGCTCCGTCGCCCACCACCGAAACCTGGACGAAGTCGGCCCTAAATAGTCGACCCATTGAAATGGAAGGCTCCTAAGCTTTAATCCTGGCCGCCTTCTATGATAAAAGGGCTTCCTGCTTTTTCTCCTTGGGTTATTTCGCATCTATTTTGATTGGACCTGACCGTTTTGACGACACGCCCTGCGAGGAGTAGGATCTCTCGAGAAAAGCTAGTGCCACAGATTGCGATCCAGCGTGCGGTATTGGATGGCCTCCATCACGTGCGGGGGCTGGATGGTGGGGCTGCCGGCCAGGTCGGCGATGGTGCGCGAGACTTTCAGGATGCGGTCGTAGGCGCGGGCGCTGAGCTGGAGATCGGTCATGGCGTGGCGGAGGAGTTCCTGCCCGGCGCTGTCGAGTTTGCAGTGCTCCTTGATCTGGCTGTGCGACATCTCGGCGTTCGTACGCGTCTTGCGGGATGAGGCAAAACGCTCGCGCTGGATGCGTCGGGCCTCGATCACGCGAGACCGGATCGCTGCGGAAGGCTCGGCGCTTTCCGTGCTGCTGAGATCTTTGTATTCCACGGCAGGAGCCTCGACGTGGAGATCGATGCGGTTTGTATTCCGAGGTCTTGCACGACGTGTTTAACCAGCTCGGGGCCCTTGAGTTGAAAGCGATCTGCGAGTCGGTCCTCGCCAGAGGGGGCGATAGCCGGGATTCTGGAGTCCTATTTCGCTTTTTTTGGGGGCCGAGTTTGTTAACCTGATCTCATGGGAGAACCAGCATCAGGGGCAGTTTGTGAAAAGGCATCCCGACCTGTTGTCCAAGAATCCGGGGCCGGGTCGGCTCCGCGAGACGGTCAGGGAGGGGGGCGCTCGGAGTCTTTCATCCCGGCATCGACGTCAAGTATTTGCTGATCAGTATATGTTTTTTCTATCATGCAAATCGATTCACGCTGTCCCAAAGCGTGGGCCTGGATTTGCAATCCTCTCGCGTGTCGACGGAGGGCCTGACTCATGCCATCGATCTGGTGCTCAATGGGCTGAAGCAAAGAAAATCGGGAGAAGGTCACGGTATCCGCTATTCTTCATTCGCACTTGGTTCCTTTTGATCGCAGGCTAGATCGTTCCACGGAGCGAAAATGTCGACTCAAGGCTCTGGCATTCGACCTGCTATGGTTGGCCCGTGCGTTCGCTTTTTCTGGTATGTGACTGAATATAGATCTCGGCGAGTTGCGATGGCGTGACGAAGACCATGTCAGCATCGCGCGAATCATAAATGGCTGCCACTTTGTCGAATGTCGGATATGTCCAGCAGTGAATGAATCCATTAACAAACGCCGGGCGTCTTTTTCCGGCTTGATCGCGGATTTCTTGAAGAAAATCTGCGGCAGAGCCCCTGCGCCAGCTCGTGACAGAGCGGAATACAGGTTTGTTGTCGAGCTGGTAAGTTAGGTTGCCGATGCCCTCTCTTCCCGAATAACGCCCCATATCGGCAAATATGGACTGAGCTGAAGGGAGCTGTTGAAGGTATTGCACTAGAATCTTGTCGCCTCCGGAGAGTGTCCTTACGGATTTCAAATCAAGGCGAGACATGTACCGGTTGGTCCACGCAAGAAAGGCATCCATAATGATGCGCGAATCCACGTAAGATGCGCCAAAGTTATCGGGGTGAATGTAGCCGACTCCGGATACATCTGCTATAAACTCGGTATTCGGAGTGGCCTTCGAGTAGTACCATTCCACTACGGCTGGCTGAAGGTCGATAATCGGCGGGCCTATGCCGAAGGCTAATGGGAATTCGCCGAATCTTGGGTGATTGAAATATCTGGCCTGCCAGAGCTTGTTCCAGAGGTGTTGGTTATCCCCGTCCGAGAGGGCTAGCGCTATGTAGATTTTGTTCGGATCGAACTTAATGGATTTGGACAAGGTTGGGGTTGATTTTGTCTTATCAAGTGAAATTCCGCTGGTGACACACGTGTTGCGGAGATAGTTGGTGCAAACGAGAGCTTTTCCGTAACGGCTAATGAGATCCACCCCCGGCGGTTCGCCTATTCCGACTCCTCCCTCGCCGTGGTCTGGAAATCCCAAAACTGGACAGACAGGATCCATCTCGGATAATATCTTTGCCACGACCTTCCTTTCTTCGATGGGGTCGGCTCCGGGCCTTTCTGAAGCCAGGGGTCCTGCTATCCATAATAGCGGGGCGCGCCATTGCATCTCGTAGGCGAAAGCAGCTGTTCCCAAGTCCTCTGATGTTGTGTAAGATGCCATGCTGTGATTCAGCCGATCCTTGTAGGTGTCCCATATCCAGGAGATGCCTTCCGGGAAGGTTTTGAATTTTTTTCGCAAGTCGATTTTTATCGGGAGTTTTAGTTCCTTTGCGATTTGAGGCGTGCAGACTATCAGGTCCTCGCAAGCGGCAATATTCACGGCATGAATGTCTCCGCGGTAGAGCTGGCCGTCGGGAATAATTGCTCCCTTGATATCATCCGAAAAGAGCTTAAATAGGGCCTTCCAATCAGAAATTATTTCATAAGACTGGATGTATCCTTTCTGAACGTGCTGATTTAGCCAAAATCGATCCTCACTATTGAAGTTGAGCCAAAGTCTGGGCTGCCTCCGGCTGCTGAGCGCCTGGAGGCAGGCCAGGGCGATTCGTTCCGATGCAGAAAGGTTGGAAATATCAACAGCCAACAAGTGATTGGCGGGGGCGGGTGATTTAGGGACGAAGGTTTTTCGATCTGGAGGTGCAAAATAAGGTAAGTTGCCCGGTAATGACGACGGGCGGCGAAGTGATCCGGCAAATTCGAGAATCCTGGAGACGCGTGCTGGCGGCATGCTTTCTTTCATCTGGAGCGCTAATGCGATTCCTCGAAGCAGCAGCTGGCAGGAGAGAAATTGGTTTGATTCGTCAAGATCCGACGCTATCGAGCCGCACCAGACATCGATCGAGTCATGAAACTGCGGACAGCCATGCTTTATGATTGCAGCGACAGGATAGGACTTTCCTGTTTCCGAGTCGATCCATTCGATCAGCGGGGTTACCGTATCCTCCTTGGGGAGCGTGGTAATATCAAGGTGCTGATATCTTCGGTGTTGCAGCCCGGAAAGATCCTCATCTGTCAGGCCGAGAGGGTTGGGAGCAAAGCCTGGTGCGGCAACGCGAAGGTGACCGGACTCAGTCGGTTCGCCGAATCCTCCAGTGCCAATCCCTTTGCCGTCGTGACGAAAGAGAGATTCGCCGCCCCGGCTCATCCACTTTCCATCCACCAAAATTGTAGGATGAGAGAATGGGATGCCTGAAAGAATAAAGACTCCGCCGCTTTCATGATATTTTTTCAATACAGGATACGCGTCGATCGGGAAAGCGTTGCCGTAGGGAAGCACGACGGCCGCGTACTTTGTTGGGCTCAATCGGTTGGCATCGCCAATTTCTTCGACATTTAGCAGCTCCGATTTGAAACCAGCCTCTTCCAGCAGTGACGCGATTCTACTCGGAGATAGTGCTTGCCAGCCGAGATAATTGAGGAAACCCGTTTCGTTAAATACCGCGATGATCGGCGGACGAAAGTCCTCATCGCCCAAGGTATTCAGCACAGACAGAAAGAACGCCGCTACCATGGCCGGCCAGAGAGGGAAGTAGTGAGCCCGGCGCGGGATGGTTTGGATACACCGGAACAACCCAGGGAAACCAGTCATGGACTCGGGATGGTATTCATATTGATGGTCGGATCGAGCAGGGTGTCGCAGGGCTTACTTTGGGGATCGTTGGGCAGTGTCAGGCGCCGAGGCGGGACAGGTTATGGAAGCTTGCTATTCAGGGTCGGGCCGAGCGCAACGAATGGATCCTCCCGGAGAGGGAGGCTCCTTTTTGTGAAAAATAGATGCCACCACGTCTTTGCGCAGGCGCCGACCACCAGAATGACCAGAAGGAGGAATACTGCGGTCACGGCTGCATTGATTTGGTTGTTCAGGAGCTGGCTTTTCCATGCCGCCTGTTCGGAGGTTGGAACTCCGGCCGATATGAGTGATGCGAGCCGGGCCGCTTCGCTCAGGAAACCGAGCCGGGGGTCGGGGCTGAATATCTTTTGCCAGCCGGCGGTAAGCGTTACGAGCATGAGCCAGGCGAGCGGGGCGAGGGTGACCCAGATGTAGCGTGCTTTTCCCATCTTGATGAGGACGGTGGTTCCGAGGGCGAATGCGATTACCGCGAGAAGCTGGTTTGCGACGCCAAAGATCGGCCAGAGCGAATTGATCCCTCCCAGCGGGTCCACGACGCCTTGATAAAGAAAGTACCCCCAGGCGGCGACAAAGATGGCGCTGCCGAGCCAGTTGCCTGCGGCCCACTCGGGACGCCCCAGAGGTTTCCACACATAGCCTAGGAGATCCTGCACGAGGAAGCGACCGGTCCGAGTCCCGGCATCGATCGTGGTCAGGATAAAGAGGGCTTCGAACATGATGGCAAAGTGATACCAGAGGGCGAGCGCGGCCTTGCTGCCGAATACTCCGGCGAACATTTGCGCCATGCCGATGGCGAAAGTGGGTGCGCCGCCGGTACGGCCGATCATCGACTTTTCTCCCACACTCGAGGCCAGGTCGGACATCTGCTGCTCGGTGACGGGAAATCCGAGGGCGGACACTCTTTGCACGACCTCGTGGGGATCGCCCTTCATGTTGATGGCAAAGTATTCGCCGGGCGGCATGGCGCTCGCGGCGCAGAGGGCCATGATGCCGACGAGCATCTCGGTTACCATGGCGCCATAGCCCACCAGCCGTATGTCCTTTTCCGTGGTGAGGAGCTTGGGTGTCGTGCCGGAGGAGATGAGAGCATGAAATCCCGAAATGGCTCCGCAGGCGATGGTGATGAAGCAAAAGGGAAAGACTGCTCCTGCGAAGACGGGGCCTGAGCCGTCAATGAACTTCGTTAGCGGGGGCATTTTGAGCGGCGGAGCGATGACGACGATCGCTGCCGCCAGGAGCGCCACCGCGCCGATTTTCATGAAGGTGCTGAGGTAGTCCCGCGGGGCCAGCAGAAGCCAGACCGGCAGGGCCGAGGCGAGGAAGGCGTAGCCGATGATGCCCCAGGCGAGGGTGCGGCCGTCCAGGGTCAGCCAATGCTCCAGCGGCGACCCGGCAATGAATTGCCCGACATATACGGCCGCCAGCAGAGCGATGCCGCCGAAGAGGCTCACCCATCCGACGGGAGCCCGGAAGGCCTTCATCCCGACGCCCATCGTCATGGCGATCGGGACGGTCGCGAGGATGGTAAAGAGTCCCCAGGGGCTTTCCGCCAGGGACTTGACCACCACCAGCGCCAGGACGGCCAGGATGATGATCATGATCACGGTGGTGCTCACTAGCGCCAGGAACCCGGCGAACGGTCCCACCTCGTCGCGAACCATCTGGCCAAGGGATTTCCCGCGTCGGCGGATCGAGCAGAAAAGTACGATCGAGTCATGGACCGCCCCGCCGAGGGTCGCCCCGATCAGGATCCACAGCATCCCGGGGAGATAGCCAAACTGGGCGGCGAGCACGGGGCCGACCAGCGGCCCGGGACCCGCGATCGCTGCGAAATGGTGTCCGAATACGATCCATCGGTTGGTGGGTACGAAATTCGACCCGTCCTCCTGCACGACTGCCGGGGTGGCCCGCATTTCGTTGGTCGTGAGGACATTCGCCATGAGCCATGCGGAGTGGAAGCGGTAGGATATGGCAAAGACGCAGAACGATGCGACGATCATCCACAAGGCATTGACTGGTTCTCCTCTGGAGAGGGCGAGGATGGCCAGGCTGGAGGCTCCTGCGAGGGCGACGAGGAGCCAGCCGAGGATGCGCAGAGGGGATGGTCGGGACATGGGAGTGGTATCGGTTGCCGCGCTGTCGGGAAGATATCTCTCCTCGGTCGCGCGAGTTCCGACCGATTACGCCCAGGCCGGTGATGATGCGTTCGATTTCCGGCGGAGGCGGATTTTCCCCGGGAGAGGAACGTCCGCCTTACGCCTCGTCGTGGCGCTTGCGATAATCACTGGGCGACATGCCGACGCGCCGACGAAACACGGTGGCAAAGTATTGACTGCTCGAAAAGCCGAGGTCGAGGGCGATCCGGGTGACGTCGAGGTCCGTCTCGGAAAGCCGTTGCCGGGCTTCCGTGATGCGGCGGTCGAGGATGTACTCGTGAGGTGAAAATCCCATCTCGGCTTTGAAGCGCTCGCGGAATCCGGATTCGCTCAGACCGACTTTCTCCGCGAGGTCGGCGATCTTCAGGTTTTGGAGATCGGCAACTTCATCGAGCATCTCCAGGGCGCGGCGGATGCGCCATGTGACGAGCGGGGTATTCCTGGTCTGACTGGCAAAAGTCGCGTAGTCCCTGATGATGGTCGCGAGGCAGGCGTGGAGGAGTCCTCTGGCAATGATGCCGCCGTGAGGCTCTTTCATGCGGTGTTCCACCAGGATCTTGTCGAGGTAGTCTCCTATCGCGGTCGAGACGGGAAACGTCGTGTGGCTGATTTCTTCGAAACCCTTGCAGAGGTCGGAGGACTCATCGGCGCTCAAGCCGGGAAGAGACTTGGGGCCGAGTCTGATCCGGAACCAGAGGTGTTCGCAGGGCTGAAGCGATTCCTCGTCGCCGCCGTGCAGTTCCCCCGGACGAATGATGAAGACCGATCCCGGACGAAACTCATGCGCGGTGGTCTCCACCCACCAGTTTAGCCGACCCCGTTTGAGATAGTGGATCTCATACTCACCGAGGTGACGGTCGGGCTGGAGGGCGCCGAGCAGGGTTTTGTGAAATCTCAGCCAGCCAAAGATGGACAGTTCTCTGAGCAGGCGGGTGTCGTGTTCCCATGTCTCCCGCTCCATGCCTGCTTGAGTCTGGGATTCCTGCCAACGCTTCAAAGACTGGTTTTTGACGGGGGAGAACATCGCTTCATTAATGACAACAGAAGCAGGCGTTCGCAATCCCGGGGTTGTGGGATTATCACGACTGTCGGATTGCGAACGCGGCGGCATCCGGATTTTCATAGTTTGCCGCGCTGTGACTCCTGCGATTGACCGCCCCCTTTCCTGTCGAGAGCTGCTTGCCGACTACCAGACGGCGCGCAGCCACGGTATTCGTGGCCTGACTCAGAAGCTTTTGTTTCGTGGTGTCGGAGATAATGATGTGTACAACATCACGGCTCCGTTTCATTGGCGTGGAGAGTCATGGATACTGGGGCGCGTTGAGGCCCGGGATACTGAGCACTCCGAGGTCCGGTTTTTCAAGGGTTCCGGGAGCGAGTGGGAGGCGACATCTTTCCGCGCATTTGAGAACATGCAGGATCCCTGCGTGACCTTTGTCGGTGACGAACTGGTGCTTGGCGGGGTGAAGTTCCCGGTGTCGCTGGCCAGTGGGGAAACCGGCTGGCGCATGGAATTCTATCGAGGCACCGCCCCGGACAGGCTGTCCCGTTTCTTTACCGGGCCGGACAAGATGAAGGACATCCGGCTGAAGGAGCTGGCGGATGGACGGATCGCGGTGCTGACTCGGCCCCAGGGGAGCGTGGGCGGGCGGGGCAAGATAGGCTTCACCGTCGTGAAGTCGCTGGATGACCTGGATGTCGGAGGCATCGAGCGTGCTCCCCTTTTTGATAATCTTTTCCTGGATGAGGAATGGGGTGGTGCGAACGAGGTGCATCTCCTGCCGGATGGCACCCTCGGAGTCCTGGGGCATATAGCGTGTTTCGATGAACGCGAGCATCGTCATTACTATGCGATAGTTTTTGTCGTTGATCCGGCGACGGGCGAGGCCTCCCAACCACGCATCATCGCGGAGCGAAGCGACTTTCCTGACGGGCCGGCCAAGCGTCCCGACCTCGTCAATGTCATCTTCAGCGGAGGCCTCCTGCGGGATGGCGACGGAGGGGCGATCCTTTACGCTGGAGTGAGTGACGTGGAGGCCGCCTGCATGGAAACGCCCGACCCCTTCCGCTTTGCGGAAAACTCCGGGTGCCTCGACGTTACGCGGCCGGTCGGGTAAACAAAACGTCGCTAGCGTTTTTTAAACGCACAGTCCCCCCGGCATATCCACAATCACGACCCAGTATATCCCCCGAAAAATATGGAAACTCAGTTCTGCCCCCCTACAAAGAAACACACGTCGGCTATCGCGGTGCTGCGCTTGGTCGTCGGAGCGACTCTTGCCTCCGGATTATCGGTGCAGGCGGCGACCGTCACGAGTGCGGCAACCGGTAATTGGGCTGCTAATTCCACCTGGAGCACCGGGTATGCGCCCGGGACGAATCCCAGTGGAGGAACCAGCGACACCGTGTACGTACGCGGCAACTACACCGTCACGATCGACTCGAATGTGACGCCCACCGCGCCAGGGGGGGTGGCGATCGTCCGGATCGGCGAAGATGCCGTCAATGGCGCAGGAATCCTGCAGATCACCTCGGGCGGATCGCTGGTGACGACGGACAACATGGAGGTTATGCGGCGAGGCGCTTCACTCTCGGGAGCCTCCGGCACATTGACCATGTCTGGCGGCAGCCTGTCGGTTGGCGGCGCCATGTATGTGGGCTACGGCCTTAACACACAAAGTGGAAACGGTACCGGAGTGGTGAATGTCGGCGGAGCGAGTTCGTTGAACATAGCGGGCGCCACGGTCCTTGGGAGCAGCACGGCGGCGCTGGGGTCGGGGACTTTGAGCGTGACCGGGCACTCGGCAACGATCACGGGAAGCTCATCGCTGACGGTGAACTCGTTTGGCTCCATCAATCTGGCCTTTGATTCCGCCGGGATCAGCACGCTCAACTTCGGGGCGGTGTCGCTGGCGTCGGGATCGACCTTGACGATCAATGGCAGCTTGTACAGCGGAGCCGGTGGAAGTGTCGTACTGATCAACGGAAGCTCGCTGACCGGGACATTTACGAATATCAACATCAGCGGTTTTGGCGGAGCCTATGGCACGCCGAGCCTCACCTATGATACGGCGAACGGAAACGTCGTTCTGAATCTGGCAACCGTTCCGGAGCCATCGGTGATCGCATTGGCGGTGGCCGGGGGCGCTGTTTTGCTCGGCGCATTGCGCTCGCGGAGTCGTCGCCGCGAGTAGACCCGGCATCCGTGCGATTGAGGATCATACGGATGATGACTCTACATTTCAGCATGGTGATCGACTGATGCGAGCAGACCTGGCCCATCGATCTCCCAGCAATCCGCTGATCGTTCCTGCGATGGTTTCCCCGAGCCGGAGCGACTTTGTGGTGGAGTGCGTGCTCAACCCCGGAGCATTCGAGTACGACGGGCGGGTCGGCCTTCTCTTGCGGGTTGCCGAAAGACCCGTTCCGGTGAGCGGTTGGGTGAGTACCGTGGTCCTCGGCGAGGGAGGCGACCCCGAGATCGTGCGATTCCGGAAGGATGATCCGGCAGCGGATTTCAGCGATCCTCGTCTGGTTTGCCGGGACGGGGTTACCTGGCTCACCACGCTTTCCCATCTGCGGCTGGCATGGAGCACGGACGGGAAGACTTTTAAAGTCGACGACCGGCCGGCTTTGACGGGAGATGGTCCGCTGGAGCGATACGGGATTGAGGATGCGAGGGTCGTTCGGTGCGGAGACGAGTTTGTATTGACGTTTACATCGGTTTCCCGTTGGGGGCCTGCAGTCGGGATGGCCGTTACGCGGGACTGGCGGACCTTTGAGCGGAAGGGGGTGGTGCTGCCCCCTCACAACAAGGATTGCGCGATTCTGGGGCAGTCGGTCGGAGGCCGCCACTGGATGTTGCATCGCCCCACGGTGGCGGAGTTCTCAGGGAACTGCATCTGGTCGGCGATCTCGGATGACCTTGTCCATTGGGGAGGGCATCGCTTTGTGGCGGCCCCGCGGCCGGGCACATGGGACGAGGCGAGGATCGGCCCGGGAGCCGCGCCCATATCGACCCCGGAGGGCTGGCTGGAGATTTACCATGGTGCGACGCATGATCATCGCTATTGCCTGGGGCTGTTGCTGCTGGATGCAGAGGATCCTTCGCGCGTGATTGCGCGCTCTGTCGATCCCGTCATGCAGCCGCTGGCGGACTATGAGCGCTCAGGGTTCCTGGGGGGTGTTGTTTTCACCAATGGTCATGTCGTTCATGGTGATCGGGTGACCGTCTTTTATGGCGCGGCCGACAGCACCGTGTGTTCGGCCGATTTTTCATTGGAAGAGTTGCTGAACTCCTTGTCCCGATGAATCGGCGGGTTAAAAAATCGCCGGTGGCGAATCAGGCACGCCTGCTTTTTCCCGGGCTGTATAGTGTAGTCTTCGTTTTCCCTCAACCCAGATGAACCGGATGCTTCGTTGTCTTCTTTTTGTTTCTTGCTCGATCTTTTTCCCGGCGGCGGTGTTGGCTTCGCCTCAGGAGTTGTACGCGGTTGATTTCGCGAAGACACCGACTGGCGGAGTGCCTGCCGGATGGGTGGATGCCAGGGTCGGACACTCCTGCGCGACATGGGCGGTCGATGGCAATGGGTTTCTGCGGATGATCTGGAAAGGGGCGCCCGGCCTCATTGCCTATCGGGGATGGATGGCCGATGGAAAAAAGGCGGCGGATTTCCGTGATGGCATTTTACGGATGCGATTCAAGAAAACGCCCGATACCGGGGTGATGATCGGCCTCGTCGGCCGCATGCAGGACGCAGGGAGCTACTATGCTCTGCGTTTCTCCGGAGACGATCGCTTGGAACTCGTCAAGGTGGCCCAGGGCGCGGAATCGATCCTGGCGGAGTGGGTGACGAGGAAGCGGTATGCCGAGGGAGAGATCTGGGAGATGTCGCTCCTTTTTGACGGGGAGAGAATCACGGGCCGGGTCAACGATGGAAACGGGCAGGAGGCGGCGAGGGTCGATGCGCTGGAAAAGAACGGATTCGCCGCCGGGACGCCGGGCATCACGGCCGGGAACTTCGCCGCGGTGAAGTCGTTCGCAGTGTCATCCACAGAGCCGCTCCCGGTTGTATTGACTGAAAACCAGATCGCCGGAAGGAACGCCGGGGAGTTTTCCGAAACGGGCGTTCATGTGCTCAAGCCCGCCGAGAACATTTCGGCGCTCGACACGCCTTTTGACAAGGTTGCTGACGCCTACGACGTGGTGGTGGCTGGCGCGGGTACGGGAGGATGGGCTGCTGCGGTTCAGGCCTCCCGCATGGGGGCGAGGGTGCTCCTGCTGGAGGAGGCCGACTGGATCGGCGGGCAGATGTCGGCGGCAGCGGTCACGTCGATGGACGAGGAGGGGCTTTGGGAGAAATTTCCCGTGCGGCAGCGCGGCATCTATCGCGAGTTTCACGAGAGCATCGTGAATTACTATTACACGCGGGATAAGGATCCCTTCCGCGCCTACTATGCCTGGCCGGAGCAACTGGAGGGCGGGTACGAACCCAAGATCACCCGCGAGCTGCTCTATGCATTCATTGCCGACGCCCGGAGCAAGGGCGTACTGGACCTGGCAACGCGTACAAAAGTCGTGGAGGCCGTCAAGACAGGCGATGCTGTGACCGGCGTGGTCATCGAGCACGATGGCAAACGCCGAACGGTCCGCTCCAAGGTGCTCGTGGAAGCCACGGAATACGGAGATGTGCTGCCACTGACGGGGGCGAGATACCGCCTCGGAAACTCGAGGAGTGATGCGCTGGATCCCGCCGGGCTTGTTCAGGCGCACACCTGGGTGGGGGTGATCCGGGAGTATCCCGACGGGGTGCCGGATCATTTGCGCATCCAGGCTCCGCCTCCGGGATATGATCCCAAGAAATACCGGGGGTCCCAGCTATGGGGTCCCGTGATCTGGGGGAGTGCAGGCAAGGGAGTCAAGGGACCGCGGAACTATCGCGTGCTTTTCGCGTGGAGAGGCATGGCGGACTCCGAAAGCCCGATGACGGGCGCCTCGACGGAGGAACGTCACACCCAGTGCGGCCTCAATGGAGGGCGTCAGGATTACCCTGTCACCGTCGCCAGCGTCGAAGATCCGGCAGCCAGGCGGCAGGGAGAGAGGGAGGGTATCTATCGGACCCTCGGAGAGATCTATTACTTTCAAAATGAGCTGGGGCTGCCCTGGTCTGTCGCCGAAGACGAAGGATACGGCACGGAGTGGCAGAAGGCATCCATGAAGAAGCTGGAACTGCGATCCGACCTCGAGCCGATAGCCATACATCTGCCGCAGTGGCCCTACGTGCGGGAGGCTCGCCGGGGGATGGGGCTGTACACTCTGCGCGCCGCAGACCTGGGCCGCTTTGAAAATGCCCGCCATTTCGAAACCTCCGTGGCGATGGGCGACTATTTCATGGACCTCGATCATGGCGATACCGCCCATGCGGTGGAAGCCGATCTCGATACCGGCGAGCCCCCGAGAGGCGGCGGGCCATTCCAGGTGCCGTTTGAAGTCTTCATCCCGGAAAAGGTCGACGGACTCGTCTTTGCTGAGAAGAACATCTCGCAGTCGCGTCTCGTGAATGGAGCTACCCGCCTGCAGCCGATCACCATGCTCGACGGACAGGCCGCCGGTGCCATCGCCGCGCTCGCCGCCCGCAAGGACATCCCGCCGCGGAAGGTCAACCCCGTTGCGGTTCAGTCCGCGCTGCTTTCCGCGGGTTCGAATCTCATCCAGCGCTGGTACGAGGACGTACCGTGGGGGACTCCGCTCTGGCGCGCGACGCAGTTGCTCTCGCTTTACCGGGTGATCGATCCGCCGGGGCCGTTCGTCAAGGATGCGGACAAGTCAATGGGAGGCGGCCAGTATTGGAGACCGGGGGACGCCCTGAGCCAGGAGGAGGCTGCTGCTGCGCTCGCCCGCCTGACGGAGCTAGCTGGCGCCAGCCGTCCGGCCACGGTGGACGCCCCGACCTGGGAGGGAATCGACAAGGCGATGACATCCCTCGACCCGCAGTGGCGGAGCCGCGCGGAAAATCTCGTGATTCCCAAGACGGGTACTGTGACCCGGGGAGACTTTGCTCTGGCCGCCGCCGGCGTGCTGCGGGCCGTGGCCACGCCCTCCCTCCTCTCGGATTCCTCCTCCAAGTGAGCACAGCCATTTCATCATCTGCCATGAACCCCGCCAAATCGCATCGCCCTCATCGTCGAGGCAGCATCCTGCGCTGGCAGAGCCTCTGTGCCGCAGGTCTGCTCTGGGGTTGGGCGGCGCATCACGCCGCCGCTGAGGAAACCCGAGTACTGTATGCGACGGAGTTCAGCCGGATTCCGCTGGGCCAGATCCCAGCGGGCTGGGCCGACCTCGTCGACTACCGTCCGTCGCGCAACTGGGCGGTGGATGGAAAGGGATTCCTGCGCGTGATGCTCAAGGAATACGTGGGCGATCTGCCGGGCGGAGACAGGGCGAGACGCCGCGAGTACTTGGAGAAATATGGGGTGAGGCACTTCCGCGGCCTGCTGGCCTACGAGGGGGCGCTGGCGGATGGCTCGGACTCCCGCGCCCTCAAGGACGTCCGCGCGTTTGCGCGTTTCAAGAAGACCTCCGACAACGCGGTGACCTTTGGCGTCGCCCTTCGCATCAAGGATGCGGACACATATTATGAGGCGCGAGTGAGCGCGGCGAACAGGCTGACGCTGCTCAAGCAGCTCGATGGAGCCGGGACGGAACTCGCGTCGGAGGTGTCCCGGGAGCGTGTGCCCGAGGGAGCGGTCTGGGGCGTGGAGTTTTCGGTTCGCGGCGACATCTTGACGGCGAGGCTTCTCGACGGGACGGGACGCGAGCAGGCTCGCGTCGATGCAAAGGATGCCGGGATCGCGCAAGGGATGGTCGGTCTCACAGCCACCACGTTTTCCGCCGCTGCGGCCTTTTCCCTTGAGACATTCGAAACTTTCATCCCCCGGCTCACGGCGGATCAACTAGCGGCGCAAAATGCGAAACGGCTGGTTCCCGACTATCCTGTCGTGGCGGCTGAGGAGAACCCCCGCCAGCTCGAAACGCCGTTTTCCCGGATTGCGAAAGACTATGACATGATCGTTGCCGGGGCGGGAACGGGAGGTGTCGCAGCGGCTCTGCAGGCTGCGCGCATGGGAGTGAGTGTCCTGCTTGTCGAAGAGACAGACTGGATCGGCGGGCAAATGGGCAACGCAGCGGTCACTTCCATGGACGACGGCGGGATCTGGGCAAAGAATCCCGACCGGGAGCGGGGGATCTATCGCGAGTTTCACGAAAGCGCGGTCAACCACTACTACACGATCGATAAGGATCCTTTCACGGCCTATCACTTTAATCTCCAGTCCGAGGGCGGATACGAGCCGCGCGTCGCCCGCGGAGTGCTCTACGGGCTGATCGGGGAAACCCGGCGGCGGACGCTGCCGGACGGGAGGCATCCCGTCCTCGATGTCGTGCCCCGCACCCGGGTGAGCGCAGTGTGCAAATCCGGTGATGTGGTGAACGGGGTGACGCTGGAGGAGTGGACGGAGTCGGGAGTGCAGCGCAAGGATGTTGGGTGCAAGATCCTCGTCGATGCGACGGAGTACGGAGACGTGATCCCGCTCACTGGCGCCCGGTATCGTGTCGGAGCGAGTATCAGCGACAAGATCGATCCCGCAACGCGCGTCCAGGATCATACCTGGGTGGGCGTGATCCGGGAGTATCCCGAGGGGTTGCCGGAGGATCTCAAGATCAAGGAGCCGCCGCCGGAGTATGAGCGCATCGCCAAGGTCCTGCGGAACTATCAGCTCTACGGTACCGCTGCGTGGGGCGGGGAAAACCGCAGCGTGAAAGGCCCGAGACTGTGGTGGGTCTATGCGGCATGGCGCGGGATGCCCGACTCCGGCAGCCCGGCCACGGGAGTAATGACGGAGGAGCGGCATACGAAATGCGGACTGAACGGCGGGAACGACTACGCTGTCACCGCCGCCGCCATTGAAGATCCCGCGCAGAGGGCCGCCAATGAACTCTCCGGCATCAATGCCACGCTCGGCATCATCTATTGGTTTCAGCATGAGCTGGGATTGCCTTGGGGGCCTGCCGACGAGGAGGGCTACGCCACGCCGTACAGCCTCCATCGCATGGAGGAGCGAGGCGTGCGCGGCGACCTGCTTCCGATCGCGGCGCAGCTTCCCCAGTGGCCGTATGTGCGGGAGGCCCGGCGTATCGTGGGTATAGAGACCCTGCGCGGGCAGGATCTCTATACCCGCGACCGCGGGGACGAGGTCGCGCGGCACTGGGACAGCGCCGTCGCAATCAATGACTATTCCTTCGATCTTCACGGAACGGAGGACCAGCTGGAGCCTGGCCTGGATGAGGGCGACTACATCAATGCCACGGGGCCGTTTCCTGTGCCGTTCGGAGTGTTCATTCCGGAAAAAGTGGACGGGTTTCTCCCGGCGGAGAAGAACTTCTCCCAGTCGCGGCTGGCCAATGGAGCGACGCGGCTGCAGCCGAGCACGATGCTCACGGGGCAGGCCGCCGGAGCCATCGGGGCGCAGGCGATCCGGCAGAACATTCAGCCCCGGGGTCTGAATATCATCGGGGTGCAGGCAGCGCTCCTCGAGTCAGGCGACACGCTGCTGTCGCGGTGGTATGCGGATGTGCCCCATGCCAGCGCGATCTGGCAGGCGACCCAACTGCTCTCCCTCTATGGCATGATGGATCGTCCCGGTCCGCTGGCAAAGGAAAGGCCTCTGGGAGAGGGGAGCCTTTGGGGTGTCGACGAGGCGCTGACTGAGGCGGAGAGGGCAGCCGTGCTGTCCCAGCTCGGGAAGATCGTTCCCGCCTCCTCCCTGCCCGGTCCGCTCGGCGGGAAATTCGCGTCCCGGGCGGAGTTTGCCCTGGCGGCGGCGGATCTGGTGAAGAGGGAAGGCCGGTATTTCCTGGGCCAGCAGGCGCCCTACGCGCCGCCGCATGATTTGGAAAAAGCCCGCAAGATCGCGGACAAGCGAAAGTCAAAATCTCAAAAGAAATCCGAAAAACCATGAAAGTCTCCGTCATTCTCCTCTGCGCCCTCGGCGCATCGCTGCTGCCCGTCCTGGGCCAGCAGCCCATCAACTCCTCGGCTGTGAGATCGGCCACCCGCGGGATGTGGGATCCTGCCGCGCTGACGCCCGAGGAGAAACAGAAGATCGAAGCCGCGCAGGCCGCCGCCATTAAAAGCCCCGAGGTCATCGCGGCGATGAACACGCTCGGCGACGTCCGCAAGGAATACCAGGCGAACCAGAACAAATACCCGGATGACCGCGACAAGACCATCGGAGCCAAATACCGGCAGGCGACGACGAACGCGACGGACGCGCTGCGCAAAGCCATGCTGGCGGCTGATCCCTCCATCGCGGACATCCTTGATCGTCCGAAGACAAAAAAGAACGAGGGAGAAGACAATACGGACTCCGACTCGGGAAACAAGGCGGCCGTGGCGCCGGTCGAGGACGTGTCGGGCCTGCCGCGGGTACTGCTGATCGGGGATTCCATCTCGATCGGCTACACGCTGCCCGTGCGGGCGCTGCTTTCGGGCAAGGCCAATGTGCATCGCATCCCGATCAATGGCGGGGCGACGGAGGTCGGGCTGGCCAACATGAAGGAGTGGCTGGGGGACGGGAAGTGGGATGTCATCCACTTCAACTTCGGCCTTCATGACGCCAAGTACATGTCGGAGACCGCGCTCCGGGCCACGCCGGAGCAGTATCTCAAGAATCTCCAGGAGCTCGTGACGGAGATGAAGGCTACCGGGGCGAAGCTGGTCTTTGCCACCACGACGCCGACTCCCTCGAAGCTCAGCCGCGCGACGCGCCGGTTTGACAGTATCCCTTCGCGGAACGAGATAGCCGTCAAGCTGATGAAGGAAAACGGCGTCGCCGTGGATGATCTCTATGCCGTCGTCCTGCCTGTACAGGAGCAAATCCAGCGCCCGGGCGACGTCCACTACAAGCCTGAGGGCTACGCCATACTGGCAAAGGCCGTGGCCGCCAGCATCGAGGCGCAACTGCCAAAGAAGCAGCCATGAAACGCCTTCTATTTCTCGCCGTGTGCTGCGCCATGAGCGGCGCAGTCGGCCAGCAGACGGACGCGCCCCGGAAGATCCAGGGCGCAAGGGTGATCTTTCTCGGCGACAGCCTGACGAGCAACAACGGAAACCTCGGCCCCAAGCGCGGATACTACCACTGGACGGATGTCCTAAAGACGAGGTTCAACCTTGAGACTGTCAATCTCGGCAAGGGCGGCAGCCGGGCCGACGCTGGCCTGGAACGGCTCAGGCAGACGCTTTCAGCGGGGAGCTTCAAGCCGGATTTTGTGATCATCAACTTCGGCATGAATGATCACAAGATCGCCGAGAAAACCAAGGAGCCGGTTTCTAGCAATGAGGCTTTTGAAAAGCAGCTCGGCGACATCGTCGATCTCGTGAGAAAGTCCGGCGCCACGCCGATCCTGGTGGCTCCGCACGCGATCTTCGAGGGGGAAAAGGGAAACAAGCACTCGTACTACGGAAAGTACGACCCGGCGAACTTCACGCAGTATGGAGGGGCCCTGGCCCGGTTTGACACGTTTATCGAGTCGATCCGCAAGGTGGCGGCGGCCAGGGATGTTCCGCTTGTCGATATCCGCAAGGAGTCTGATAAATACAACCGGGCGGACTATACGCTCGAAGGAGTGCACCTTAACAAATCAGGTCATCAAATGTATGCCGATACGATTGGAAACTTCCTGGCCGCCCACTATTGATTCCCAGCCGTGAAAGCGCGAACTGTCTTTCTCTCCGCGTCCTTGCTGGCGCTCCTGGCGTGTCTGGGGTGCGGAGCCGCCTGCGCGGATGTCGCGCCCAATACGCTCTTCTCGGATGGAGCGGTGCTCCAGCAGGGGCGGAGCGTGCCGGTGTGGGGACACGCCGACCCGGGAGAGGAGGTGGTCGTGAAGTTTGGCAAACAGACAAAAAAGGCGACTGCCGACGCCCGGGGGGCGTGGATGGTGACGCTCGATCCCCTGGAGGCGAGCGACCGCCCGAGGTCGCTCATCATCCGGGGCAGGAATGAAGTCATCGTTCGCGACGTGCTGGTGGGAGAGGTGTGGCTTTGCGCCGGGCAGTCGAACATGGCGATGGCCTTTGGCGAGGCCGATGGAGCGACGCAGGAGGCGCAAAAGAGCGACCCTCTGTTTCATGCGTTTCGCGTGCCGGAGCGCCCGGCCGAGCGGCCATGGGACACGATGGGGGGAGAATGGTCGGACTTCTCCGCGAAGACCGCCGGTCGGTGGTCGGCCATGCCGTATTTCTTCGGCAAGCGGCTGCGCGAGGAGCTGGGAGTGCCGGTGGGCGTGATCGTGTGCGCCTGGGGTGGGTCCAGCGCCGTGGCGTGGATGAGTCCCGAGGCCCTGCGCAGTCTCGGAGGGCTGGTGCCCGAGGAGGTGATCGGGTGGAGGAGCAATGTCCAGCCGTCGAGGCTCTACAACGGCATGCTGCGGCCGCTCGCGCCCTATGCGGTGGCCGGTGTCGTGTGGTACCAGGGCGAGACGGAGGGAGAGCCGTTCATGAACGCATACGCCTACCGCACGTACTTCCCTGCGCTGATCGCGGACTGGCGGCGGTTGTGGCATCAGGACGCGATGCCATTTTACTGGGTGCAACTGCCCAATCTCCAGGTGAAGTCCAACTGGGAGATCGTCCGCGAGTCTCAGGCGAAGGCCTTGAAGCTGCCCGGAACCGGAATGATCCCGACGATAGACATCGGACGCGCCCGCGAGCTGCATCCCTCCAACAAACAGGAGTTTGGCAGCCGCCTGGCCAGTCTGGTATTGGGGAAAAGTTATCAGCGGGATGCCTGGCCGGGGGCGCCAAAGGTGAAGGGCGTGAATCCAGAGGAGAATGGCCTGCGAGTTGTATTGACCGATGCACAAGGACTGGCGACAAAAGATGGCCTGCCTCCCAAGGGGTTTTGGATCGCCGGAGAGGATCAGCGGTTCCTCCCGGCAGATGCACGGATCGAGGGCGAATCCGTCTTCGTGTCGGCGAAGGCGGTTCCGCAGCCCGTGGCGGTTCGCTATGCCTGGGAGGCCTGCCCTTCGGTGAATCTGGTCAACGGAGCCGGATTGCCGCTGGCTCCCTATCGTTCGGACGACTGGATGGTCGCGGGCCAGCAATGGCAGTGGATGCCTCTGGAAGCCCGGAAGGATCTGGCGGTGACGACTGATGGCGAGAGGCTGGCCGCGGAGGAGGGGTCTCCCTGGACGATGAGCGTGGCCGGCGTCGACATCAGGGATCTAGAGAAGTTTCGGATGATTCGCAAGGGAAGGGAGTATTGCCAGATCATAGTATCGGGCGACCGGCGGGGAGATATGACGCTCGATAGTCCGGCGATATTCTGGAGGCTATCCGATGCCGATGGCCAGCTCGGAGGCCTGGAGAATGGCGTGACGGTCGAGGCGACGCTCCAGATGTACCGGGCGACGGATCCCTTTCTTGGATTTGACATCGAGGTCGGCCTGCGAAAGAACGCGAGGCAGTCTGTCCGGTATCGCATCTCGATCGTTCCGATGAGGCTTTTTGCGTTTCAAAAGAATGAAATCCGCCTACTGGAGTCCAATCTCGACAATGGCACGACGCCACACACCTATCGCATGGCGATTCGTCCCGACGGAGTGGCCCAGGTGTATTTTGATGGGCGACCGGTGGGTGTTTTTGAAGGAGAGGCCGTGGATGGCGAGGCGGCGGCAAAGTCCTACATCCGCATCGGCAAGCAGGTCGAGACGGGAGAGTTCACGGCCAACCTGAACAGCGCTGGTTACGACACCGGAGGGGCGTTTTCTCCCTGAGCGCCCGCCGGGCAAAGGGCGGGCGGGTTCATTCCAGGGTGAGGTCGTCGATGTAGAATTCCCCCTCCGTGCCCTTTGAGGTCGCGGAGCTGATCTTCAGCCGGACCTTTGTCGTTCCGCCCGGGATGGGGATATCTCGCGATTCCTCGGAGAACTGACCGGCCTCCCATCCTATTGACTGTCCCTTGCGGGCGATGTGCCGGGGTGTTTTTGCGCCCTCGCCATCGAGGAAAAGGATGGAGATGCGGATGAACTGTTTGTCTCCAAACGCGTAGAGTTCCTTCCATGAGAGGGAGAGGGTCCCCCTGGCTTGTGCCTCCGGGGAAAGGTCGATCGGCCGAGATAGCCATGCGGCATGCTTCTCCGGATCGGTGTCCACGAGAGAGAGGGAGTGCGCGCCGTAGGCCGCCCGTTGCGCAGAGATCGTCGCGGCCCCGGCGGCGGAGCCTTCGGCGCTCCACTCCGCAGTGACCTGCGAGGCCTCCTCGAAATCGCAGGAAAAGAAAGGGCTGGCGCAAGCGGTGACGGAGGTGACGATGAGCAGGGCGAGGGGGATGCTGGGTTTCATGGCGGGAGGTATGGATAGACAAGGGGAAACCCGGCGACGTTGCTTGCGAGTTTCCCTCAAGATGAAATTCAAACGCGGGAAACACCTGGCGGGAAAATCAAACGCCCTGTAAAAGGGAGGCCGATAGCATTCCCTCCATGCGCCGCAAGCTTTTCCCCGGTTTTGTCCTGGCATTGTCGACTGCTGTTCACGCGCAGACCGGGCAGGTCGGGGTGCCTGCCGTCGACCGGATGCCCGACATGCCCCAGCCCTGCGAGTTGAGAGACTGGAGGAAGGTGGCGCACGATTTCGATGAGATTGCCTTCGATTTCCAGAGGAAAGGTCAATACCTTCCGCTGCCGTGGAGGGATGACTCCCGGGTGGATCACGATCTGGAGGGGTTTGCGCTGCCCGCCTATGTCGGAGACCTGCGGCAGACGCCGGAGAGCAATAATTACGATGCGATCACCTGCCTGGGCGCCGTGCTGGGCTCCACCGTGGCTGGAATCGACAAGAGCTCCCAGGGAGGAACCAACTGGGTCGAGAAGCTCAAGATCTACTTTTCCCGCAAGAACGGGTCCAACCTCTACACAAACAATCCGGGCGGCCGCACCGGGCAGAGCTTTTGGTACGAGATTCTGCCGAGCCTGCTCTTTTACCAGATATACGATCACTATCGATCGGACCCCGAGATGAAGCGCCAGTTCCTGGCGATTGCCGACCAGTGGAGGGGCGGATGCGCCGCGCTGGCGGCCGGGGGAAAGGCTCCCGATTTTGATCACACAGCGTATGATTTCTCGTCGGGCGAGCCCTTTGACAATCCGCGCTGGAAGGAACCCGACGCCGCCGCGGGCGTCGCGTGGCTGGAGTATATGGCCTTCGTGGAGACTGGCGAAAAGGGTTACCTCGAGGCTGCCCGGCAGGCGATGCAGTTCCTGTCGGATCGTCGCGAGAATCCCTTCTACGAGTGTCTCATGCCCTATGGGGCCTACCTCTCCGCGCGGATGAATGCCGAGACGGGGTCCGGGTATCCCACCGGGAAGTTCATCAACTGGGTCTTCGACGGCGACAATCCGCGCGAGTGGGGGGTGATCCAGGAGAAGTGGGGCGATCGGGAATTCCACGGCCTGCTGGGGAGTGTGCATAAGGGGTCGGAGTATGCCTTTGCGATGAACAGCTTCCTGGCTCCGGCGGTGATGGCTCCGCTAGTCCGATACGATGACCGCTATGCACGAGCCATGGGGAAGTGGATTCTCAACGTCGCAGTCAATAGCCGGTATTTCTACCCCGACGCATGGCAGCCCGATGAGCAGACCTCGTGGGAATGGGCGGCGGCGAATGATCCCTCCTCCGCCATCGCGTACGAGGGCGTGAGGAAGAACGGCCTGCAGCGGGATCGTCCCCGGGACGGAGGGCGCGGGGAGCTGCTGATCCCCGACGAGCAGGGGAGGATCGCGCGGCGATGGAGGATCGACATGCCCGAGGGGAGGAAGCAGACGCTGATCGTCGCCTTGAAACCCCGCGACGGCAAGGCCTCCCGCCCGGTGGAGGTCGGGGTCGCCTCCTCCGAGGACGGCCCGTGGACGCCTGCTTTTCGATTTGCCCCGGGCGATGGAAACCGGAAGTGGTTGGCGCTGGATCGCAGCGGAGCCGTGTGGGTGTCTTTGACGGCAGACGCCGCTCCGGGTCAAAAGGTCAGGCCTTTGCGGGTGGAGGAGGTTTACGTGGAGACCTGGCTCAATATCTCGCCCCAGGCGGGAGGAGATCCGATCTTTCACGGGTGGGGGAGGACCGATCTCGGGCTGTACGGCTCGGCCTTTGTCGGATTGCTCGCCGCGCTGGCGGAGCCGACCAACGTGGAGGGCATCCTTCGTATTGACTGTCGCGCGACGGAGGCATTTGCCCCGTCGGGATTCCCGACGTTTCTGTTCTACAACCCGCACTCCCGGGCCAGGGAGGTGGTTTTTCCGGTGGGGGAGAAGCCGGTGGACCTGTACGATACGGTGTCGAACCGGGTGGTCGCGCGCGATGTCCGCGGGGATGCCGCGTTTTCGCTCGAGGCCGGTCAGGCGGCGGTGCTGGTCGTCTGTCCGGCGGGAGGGGAGTTTGTCGTGAGGGGCGACCGGGTGGAAAACTCCGGGCTGGTCGTGGACTATTCCCCCTGAGGAGCCGCCGTCTTGCGGAGGTCGAGCAGGCGCCGGGTTTCCTCGGAGCGGGCCCGGGTGATCGGGTAGAGCCGGAGGATGATAACGGCGGCGATCACAGCAAAGGCCTGGATGCCGATCAGCATTGTACGCATGAGGGTGAGTTCGCCCTCGTTGGGCGGCACCCCGGGATCGGTATAGTTCGCCAGATGAGGGAGCCAGCCGCCGAGCAGCAAGGTGATCACGCTGACGATCTTGCCCAGGAACCCGCCCACGGCGACATACATGCCCTCACGGCGCATGCCGGTGGCGAGTTCATCCTCGTCGGTGATGTCGGCCGTCATGGAGCCGAACATGAGGGAGGCCCATGGCATCCCGAGAGCGATGATGATCCAGGAGACGATGATAAGGTAGGGTGACTGGGGGACGAGGGTGAAGGGCAGAAGCAGGATGCCGCCGAGGGCGAAGGCGAGGCCGATGAGCGCGCTCGTCCGCTTGCCGAGATGAGTCGACAGCCAGAGTCCCAGAGGGAGGGCTGCGAAGGTGGCAAACACGGTGAGCGTGCCACCGAGGCCGGTGATGAGCGAGGCGAGCGTCTTGTCGCCCTGGCAGGTGTAGTAGATGTGGACGTAGCTCCCGATCAGCCCCTCGCATCCGGTGCCGAGGGCGATGATGAGGATTGTTCCCTGCAGCAGGAGATAGGGTCGGTTTTTCAGCGTGAGCCGCAGGGCGGGGCCGAGCGGGATGCGGGGCTGGGCGGCGGTGGCGTCCACCTTCTCCGGGCAGGCGAAGACGGTCGCCACGATGCCCACCAGCATGGCCGCGCTCACGATGAGGCTCAGCCAGCGGACGCCGACGACTTCGCTGCCGAAGGCCGGTTGAAGACAGAACCAGTAAAACCAGGCGGCGGTAAAGGTCCCCGCCGTCTGGATATAGCCTTTCCACGCGAGCACGCGGGTGCGTTCGTCGTAGTCGGTGCTCAGTTGGAAGCCCAGAGCGCCGTAAGGCACGGCAAAGACCGAGTACGCGGCGGCGAATATCGCGAGGAGGAGAGCCAGCCAGGCGAACATCCCGCCCTGGGAGTCAAAAGGAGGCATCCAGATCAACGGGAGCAGGACCACCCCCACGAGGCCGCCTCCGAGAATAAAGGGCCGCCGGCGCCCCCATCTGGTGCGGGCATTGTCGGAGAGTGACCCGGCGATGGGGTCGGTGATGGCTCCCACGACCTTGGGAATAGCCAGCGCAACAGCCACCCAAAGAGGGTCCATCTTGAGCGCGATGGCAAAGATGGGGACCGCCAGCGCGTTGACCATGTTCAGATAGAAAAAGTCCGTGAGGCCGCCCAGGCCGTAGGCGGACTTGGTCCATGCCGACACCTTTTCGGCGTGGGCCGCGGGGTGCTTGTGATGCCAGCCTGCTGCGTGGTGCATGGATGAGGGATCGGGAGGGGATGGGGGCATGGGAGAGGGACAGGATTTTCCTTTGGGCAGCTTGACTCAATCTTTCAATCGGGAAATGCTATGTAAAATCCGAGAGCCAGCCGTTTGAGCCCCCCTTGCTTCAAAAAATGAACAGTCCGGCCAGCGATTCTTGCGACGTATAAAAAATGGCATCACTGCTGTTCGAACGCTTTTTGGCGCTTGTGCTCTAGTATTTCTGCTTAGAAACACCCGTGACAGCTTCCCCCTCCCACATTCAGTCTCCTCGGCGAGCGAGTGCATTCTCGCTGGTCGAGCTTTTGACGGTCATCGCGATCATGGGGATCGTGCTGGCCTCGGTTGCGCCCGCAATCGTCCAGCGACAGCGCGCCTCCAACCTGACCCAGGCTGGCAATCGGCTCGCGGATATGATCACCTCGGCAAGGCAGACCTCGCTGAGCAGAAACATGATCACGGCTGTGATCTTCGTGACTTCAACGTCAGACGCGACCTTGAATGGCAGGGTGCTGGGTTTCCTGGAAATGGGCACGGATCGCGTCTGGAAACAGTCGGGCGGATGGGTTTATCTCCCCGAGGCGGTCGAGATCCAGGATATGAATGGAGCCGCTCCGCATAATGCCCTGCCCATGCCTTCGGGCGCTCCGGCTCCTCAACTGGCCCGGGTCAAGGGAGATGCCAATCCCGCCTACAGCGCGCTCGTGTTCTATCCAGATGGCCGGATGAGAGGAGACTCCTCGCTCGCCCGGCAGGTGCGGGTTCACTTTCAGTCCGACGCGCAGAATGCCTCCCCCGCCAACTATTATGATGTTGTTCTCAATTCGGATACCGCGACCATGCGCATCCAGCGGCCCTGACCGTCTGGCCCCGGCGGGGTTCGGCCTGGTGGAGGTCGCCATTTCGCTCGGCATCGTTGGTTTTGCTATTCTCTCGCTGCTCGGCCTGATGGCGGCGGGCTTGGAGGCAGGGAAATCCTCGCAGGAGGACACGGCGGTGGCGTCGATCGCCAAGAGCGTCCTCTCGGATGTCCGCACCAATGATTTTTCCTCCCTGCAGACGTTGAAAACGAATGTCTACTTCCGGTTCGACGGAGCTCCGTGCTCCGGGCCGGACGACGGGGCCTATTATGCCGGGACGATCGAGAGTCTTCCACATGCGATTGATCCTGGGCTCAATATGCCATGGATGGCTTCGAACGCCGTGAGGCTGCGTATGGTCTTTTCCTGGCCATGCAATGCGGCGAAACCGAATGAACAGACCTTTGAAACCCTCGTCGCCAACCACTGATTCGCCGAGTGGATTCACGTTGATCGAACTGCTGGTGGCCACGGCGGTGTTTGCCGTTCTTATGGCGCTCCTGCTTTCCATCGTCTCGCAGACGACGCGCCTCTGGCAGCAGAGCGAGAACCAAAAGGTCCGCCGTCAGAATGCCCGGATCCTCCTGGAGATCATGACGCGCGACATGGAATCCGCCCTCTTCCCCCTGGATCGAACGAATGTCCAGAGCATGCAGTTCCTGCTGAACCCTCCGGAGGCTCCCTTACATCGTGATGCCGCGTTCTGGCAGGCGGTCGTACCGGGGCAAAGCGCCAAGGGAGATGTGTACGAGGTGGGCTATTTTGTCCAGTGGACGAACGACGCAAAAGACCGGCCACGTAGCGCGCTCTGCCGCTACAGCGTCCCAGCCGCGAACACGGACACGATTTTTTACAACCCCTCCGCCCCCTGGCTGACCCCCCAGAAGCTGGCCGCCTATGCGCCGGGATTAGGCGATACAAATACCTTCAAGGGGGTGCTGGCCGAAAACGTCATCGGGCTTTGGATCACGCTGTATGGGGAGGATGGATCGACCAATGGGCTGGGAGCCCCTTATGATTCCCGCACAGCCACGGCCCGTCCGGCGTCTGCCGAGGTGGCGTTCGTCCTGCTCGATGCGAACGCCGCCAACCGCCTCCAGTCCGTGGCATCCATCACCAACAATATCTCGTCCACTCCCGAGGCTCTGGTGGAGTCCCTGCCGGACGATATGAGAGGCGCGACCCAGATCTTTCGTGCCCGTGCGCGATTCGAGGCGGCGCCATGAGACCGGGACGCTTGCGGGCCGAGCGCGGGATGGCGCTCCTTGTCGTGTTGAGCATCGTGGTCTGGCTCACCTTGCTGGTGGTATGCCTCGCACTGGCCATGCGCATGGAGCGTCGCGCGGCTCACTACTATGCCGAGCGTTCTCGGGCCGATTTCTATGCAAGGGAGGGGGTGGAGAGCGTAGTCGCCGCGCTTCGCCATGCCACCGATACCAACCGCCAGTGGATTTCGATGCCAGGCCAGATAGCATCCAGTACCAATGACATCGCCAGCGCCGAAACCATCGTCCTCTATTCCGGTTCCGCCCCCAGTGGAGATACCAATGCGGCGGATCTCAACCGGACCGTTCTCAGCGACGACGAGAAGGAGGCAGTGACAGGCGTCTCCGGGCAGCCCATGAACGTCTCTTGGATCTATGTGCGAAAGGACGGCTTCCGTACGGCCTCCGCCTCCACCGATCCCGCCAATCCGGTCGTCGGGCGGTATGCCTACTGGACCGATGATGAAAGCTCCCGCATCGACCTCAATACTGCTTGGAAGAGATCAGGCAATACCAGCTCCGTCAACCACCCCAGTCAGGTCAATCTCCTGGCCATCCCGGGCATTGCTGAAAGCGATGCCGACGCGATCCATGCCTCGGCCGTAAACTCCCCGTTTAACTCGCCTAATGACGCCCGGCGTCTCGGGACCGCCATTGCACAAACGCTCTCGTCAAATCGATTTTACCTCAGCCACTACGCCTACAGTTCCTCGCTCAACCCCTGGGGCGAGCCGAAGATCATCCTCACCACGACGACCAACAATCTGCCTCCCGAGGTCGCCGCGCGCGAAGACTATACCAATTACTTTTTGGACGTGCGGGACAACGACGCCGATCCCGGTTGGTACTCGGGGCTGAAGAAAACCAAGGTGATTTATCAGCTTAACCGGCTCGCCGCCCTCCTGAGCACGAACGGGTGGAGGTATTCTTCCGACAGCTTTGCGGATAAATACGGCGATCTTGGTTCCGCTCAACTCGCCCTCGATGTGCTTGAATATGTGCGCTCCGCGGAATCGACAAATTCCGTGGTGGCTCCACTTCGCGTGCGCTATGACAAGTCGACCGGCTTCAGCTTTACTGGTATCACAGACCCCGAGGCGATCAATGTCATCGTAGGCTCCACCCGACGACCGATGTTCTCGGAGATCGGGATATGGATGGGACCGCTCGTCACTGTGAATCCGAGCCGCTTTACCCGCGAGGTAAAGGGCTGGCTGGAGATCTGTCTGCCCAAGAGCTACGGCGTCACGGCCGCAGACTTGGCCGCGCGCCCGCTGGCGGAGATCACGTTCAGTCCCAAATATCCCGATGACGTTACCGGCCTGGACAACATGCCGCCGATCTCGTTCGGAGCGGTTCCCTTTGCCAGCTCCAGCTATGTCGTGAACACAAACTCGCCTGATTGTGATTTTGTCACGGTGTCGTTTTCGCGGACTCAGACCTTCAACTTTGCCAACACCAACCTGAGCAGGAACACCAACCGGCCCGTGATGGTATGGGCTCGCCCGACATTCGACGACACGGACCCTGCGGTGAACGGGTCGGGGATGGGGAGTTCATTCTGGGAGTGTGCGCCGACAGCCTTTGGGAAGTCGTCGCCGCCCTCAGCCTATACGACAAATAACATCGTGGCGGTGCCGGTCGATCCGGAGGGTACTCCGGAGGGGCAGATTCATTCTGTCCAGGTGAGCGACCCGAGGGTGAACAAATTTGCGACCAACTGGCAGAGCGGAGGTAATACTTTAGGAAATCCGAATTTCAACTGGAACAGTGCGGTTGCGGCCAATCCGCCGCAGGATACCGATTCTGCCGGGAATGTAAGCCGGGCCAGCCTCGCACAGCGCCAGCGGAAGGGCTCTGCAGGCAACCCTCGCGGCGTGGTCGAGTCCGTCGCAGAGCTGGGACGCATCCCGACCGGCGTGGGTGCCAATGTACCGTGGCGGACCGTGCGCTTCCAGCCGACGCCGGGAAGCCCCGGGCTGCCCGACTGGGCGTTGATGGATATCTTTGACGCGCCATATTTTCCGACCGACAACGCTTACCTGTACAACCCCAAAGCATATACGGTAGCGGGTCGTATAAACCTGAATGCGCAGATCCGTCCGTTTACGAATCTCTCCCGCTCGATTTCGCTGACCGCCCTCTTTGAGGATAGCACCAATATCACCGCCGCCCAGGCGTCGGTCGCGATCGGAAACCTTCTCGCTCGGGAATGCGCTTCCGGTGGAAAGCTCTATGGCGGAACCAACGGGTATGTCTCGATCGGCGAGGTGGCTGAAATCAAGGGCGTCAGCGACGATGGGGAGGCGAGTGAAAGACGTCTACTCGGTGTAGTCGATCTCGCGGCGATTCAGGGCAATGTCTTTCGCGTATACTCGGTCGGCCAGTCGCTCAAACAGACCAAGGCGGGGGGCATTGTCGTGGAGTCGGAAAAGGCAGTCGAAGCTCTGGTGGAACGCACAGAGGTCCCCGGCCAGGAGCCGCGGTTCCGGATCGTCTATTGGAAGGTTCTGCCTCTCTAGTTGTTAAGCTGCAAGGGCTGTTTATGTGAAAGAGCATGATGGCGTCGTCGCGCTGCTTGCCCCCCCGACGTTGGCCTGCCCCGTGAAAGAGGGGGGTGGGAGATGAAATTCTGCCAGAGAAAAGGAGAGGCAGTCGACCGACCATTGAGGAGAAAATACCCCCAATGCGAACATTTTCGGGCCGTTCTTTGCAGATAACCTTTCCAACCTGATAACTCATCAGGACAGCGAAAGCCATTGCGGGAATCCAGAGAGATGCAGCCCACGGATATTTTCAGAAAGCGAACGCCGCCACCAATGCCGCAGCAACCAAAATCATAAGCGGAAAATGAAATTGGTATGGCATGGATGATCGCTAGTTCTTCAATGCCACAGATTGCGATCCAGCGTGCGGTATTGGATGGCCTCCATCACGTGCGGGGGCTGGATGGTGGGGCTTCCGGCCAGATCGGCGATGGTGCGCGAGACTTTCAGGATGCGGTCGTATGCTCTGGCGCTGAGCTGGAGATTGGTCATGGCGTGGCGGAGGAGTTCCTGCCCGGCGCTGTCGAGTTTGCAGTGCTCCTTGATCTGGCCGTGCGACATCTCGGCGTTCGTGCGTGTTTTGCGGGATGAGGCAAAACGCTCACGCTGGATGCGTCGGGCTTCGATGACACGAGAGCGAATCGCCGCGGACGGCTCGGCGCTTTCCGTGCTGCTCAGGTCCTTGTACTCCACGGCGGGAGCCTCGACGTGGAGATCGATGCGGTCGAGCAATGGCCCGGAAATGCGGTTGCGGTAATTCTCAATCTCGCGCGGCGAGCAGCGGCACTCGCGCTTGGGGTCTCCATAGTAACCACATTTGTACGGATTCCATTTTCGGTGACGTAGGTGTGCGGCTTGAAATTCCGTTTGTTTTAAACGACTTACATTATGAGCCGCCCCCGCGGGAAACTGGTAAAAAGTGGTGCCGAATCTATAAAAAGCTTCTTCCGGTGGCGGAATACCGGACAATTACCCACAAGAGCAAGTCTCGGATATACTACGCCTGCCGTTCGTGTTCGAAGCAGTTGCAGCGAGAGGCCTATCGACGGAGAAAGCTTCTGCATCGTGGCTAGTCAGCGGCTGGACCAAGCGGAACGGAGGGGGGGCAAAAGAGATCGATGATCTGACTGGAAAGACCGGCTTTTACCTCTTTGATGACCTCAGGCTTTGCGTCCGCACTAAGAATCGCGTCGATGTTTTCGTATGAGCCGCCCTTTGTCCCATTTTTATCGTCGGAAGGTGTTCGCCGACTAACCGCTCTTGGCACGGTAATACCTCGTCTGGATCGAACTTCTCGACCGCAAGTTGATTAATAGTATTGAACCGCGAGGAGTCCCGGCAAAAGAGGCTGGTTTGCGACTGGTGTCCAAACTGCCCGGTACATCCCGAGGTACGGAACGGTGTCATCACTCACCATTTTTCCGAGACAACGTCAGCATTCACCGCTTTTGCTTTCTGATTCGGCAGAGCAGAAAGAATGCTCCACAATTAGTCGTTCTGTTTTTCGTGCGTGCGCTGCTCGAAGGCGGCTTTGTCGGCCAGAGAGACGTGGCCCTCGACCATGCCGTTGTCGAGCGGGTTGTCGACACGGGCGGCGAGATCGCGGAAGAGTCGGCGGATGTCGATCACACCTCCGATGAAAAACCAGAAGGTGGAGATGATGCCGACGA
>Ga0209935_1001105_pt1 | contig 48271 bp, 62 predicted proteins | sample ThiBio_1000_plan_2_FD_183958 | JGI IMG/M metagenome (GOLD analysis project Ga0209935, IMG submission 183958) | Wastewater bioreactor microbial communities from Cape Town, South Africa - Thiocy_cont_1000_plan (SPAdes) | ecosystem: Engineered > Bioreactor > Thiocyanate-remediating >... | reverse complement strand
AGGAGTGCGGTCTCTCGGGTGAGCTCTCGGAGCAACGCAAGATGACCGAGGAGCGCAAGCAGCAGATCGGCAGCAAGATCCAGGAGCTCCAGTCGCAGATGCAAGCCACGCTCTCCAAGAACATGATGCTCCAACAACAGAAGACCTCGATGCCACAACTGGCGGCCGTCAAGGCGCCGCCTGCTACCCCGGGATCCTCGACGAATGATCTCACATCGAGCTCCAATCAATCGTTATCGACATCGTCATCATCTTCTTCATCATCGACATCATTGACCTCGGATTCATCATCATCAACATCAACAACAACAACAGCCTCAGCATCAACGACTACATCGGAGAGTAGCACCGACAACAAGGCGCCTGGTGCCTTGGTTCATGTGGTCAAGACTCGTCCCATGGGTCCACCTGGTCGACGAACCATCTCGCGCAACCTCACTGCTCGAGGTACCGCCACTCTTCGAGCCGATGCCTCCGACACCGACGCTCCCTCCAGCGCTACCGCCACTCCTCCCAAGAGCGAGCAAGCCACCGCTGCCACCACCGCTGCTGCCACCACCGCTGCTGCCACCACCGCTGCTGCCACCACCGCTGCTGCCACGAGCGAAGCAGCATCGAGCAAGCAGCCTGTCGTAGCTCCACCGTCGACTGCCGCTCCGACTCCATCCACCAAGCAAGCATCGTCGACCGATCTCGGCAGCGCATCGAAGCAGGCCTCGTCGACCGATGTTGCAGCGTCCGTCTCCGCCGATTCGAGCTCAAAGAAGAAGCGCGACAAGAGCAAGCACGACATTGAACGATCCGGCAGCGGCCTCAACGTCAGCAGCGGCAGCAACAGCAGCAGCGGCAGCGGCACCTCGAGCGATGTCGTACTCACCAAGGAAGAGAAGCGCAACCTTCGCAAGTCGCTCAAGAAGCAGAAGGACTCACCGAGCAGCACCGATCTCTCGGCCTCGCTGCCTACCTCGGCCGAGGAGAAGGCACTGCGACGCAAGAGCCGTCGCATCGACCGCGAGGAGTCCGACAAGAAGAAGGACGAACTCGACGAGCTCGAGCGCAAGGCGCGACGAGCTTCACGTCGCATGTCGCGAGCCGTCTCCGAGTCGGCGGCGTCGGATTCAGAGGGCGCCAGCGAGTCCGAGGCCTCGGACTCTGAGGACGGTTCGAGCCGCAGCAGTGGCAGCAAGCGCTACAAGCAAGAGCACAAGCTTCGCGTGGCACTCGAGGCCTCGCTGGCTGCAGCCAAGCAGGACCACATCACCGAGAAGGAGCGCGCCGACAAGCTTGCGCAGCGACTCGACGTTGCCGAGAAGCAGATGGCTGAGTCCGGCGAACGAGAGCGTCAAGCGATCGATGCTAAGCGACAACTCGAGAAGGACGCGTCCGAGAAGCTTAAGCTCTCGACATCGAGCTCTCGCAAGGTAGCGTACCACTAGCCTCTGCGTCTGCCAGCGTGTGTGTATGTTGCTCCCTGTTTACTGACTGATGGATTCTCTCAATCAGACCAATCAAGCATTGGAACAAGAGCAAAAGGCACGCAAGGCAGCCGAGACAGAAGCGCAAGAGCTTCGACAAGAGATCAAGGCCTTGCAAGAGCGTATCGAGCAAGCGCAACTCAAGTTGGTCGACACGACGTCCAAGCATTCGGACGTACTCAAGAACGTCGCCGAGCTCGAAGCGCAGAACAAGACACTCGTGGCCGAGGTCGAGGAGCTCAAGACGCAGAACAAGACCTCCAAGACCAAGGAGAAGAAGTACAAGAAGAACTACAAGGAGGCGCGCCAGAAGGTCAAGGAGCTCACGACGCAGATCGAGGGCTCGACGCAGTCGCTCGAGGCACTCAACAAGCAAGTGGCCGAGCGCACCAAGAACGCCGACGAGTTGGCGGCCACCAATGCGCAGCTCAAGGAGCAGCTCGAGCAAGCCAACTCCAAGTTCAACGATACCAATCGCCAGCTCTTGGAGGCCAACACCGAGATCCAGCGCTTGCAGCAAGAGCTCACGGTGGCGGCATCTACCGAGCCCGCCGTTGGTGCAGCTGCCACTGCCACGACTGCTGCAGCAGTTGCTAGTCCAGCGAGCACTCGCCGTACTCTCGGAACCAGCTCGTCGGAGGCAGGACCCGATCGCTTGCGAGAGGAACTCGAGCGCATGGTCAGGGCTCTCAAGGCCGAACTCGAGGAGACCAAGGAGAAGCTCTCGAACAGCAAGGAGCAACTGGTGGCGGCCGAGGAGGCGCGCAAGCAGCAGGCGGCCACTCACGAGAAGGCTCTCGCTGCAGCGGCCAAGACGCACGCAGCAGCGCTCGAGGAGGCTCGTACGCAGTTCGATCATCGTTTGCGTGACATGACGCAGCGTGCCGAGCAAGCCGAGGCGCAAGCCACCAAGCTCCAAGAGTCGCAACGCTCCGAGCGTGAGGCAGCGACGGCCGAGGCCGAAACGCTGCGTCGTGCCAAGGTGACGGCCGAGCAGGAGCTTGAGGACACGCGCGGCGAGCTGAGCCGACTCAAGTCGCAGCACGATGCGTTGCAACAACAAGTGCAATCGCTCAGCGGCCAATCCGTGTCGCAAGGCACCGAGCTCGAGAGCGAGCGCACCGAGAGGAACAAGCTCGAGAAGCGCATCGCTGAGTTGACGGCGCAGCTGACGCAGAAGGAGGCCGAGTTCACGAGCGCCGACGAGAAGCGTCGCTCGTATCGCTCGAAAGCCAAGGGCCTGCGTGCCGAGAACAAGACGATCGCTGCACAGTTGGCCGAGCTCAAGGGCCAGTTCGAGCGCAAGACTGCGGCGGCCAAGAGCCAGCTCGACAACCTCAATCGCAGCCTGCAGACGACCGAGGCGGCCTTGTCTCGCGAGCAGGAGGCGCTGCAGGAGAAGGAGATGCGCGAGGCGACGCTGACGGCCGAGATCGACGAGCTCAAGGCGCTGGTGGCGAGCCAGACGCAATTGCTCGACGAGTCATCGCGCAACCAGAGCGCGCTCGAGAGCCAGATCGAGTCACTTCGAAGTGCCGTCGAGAAGAGTCACGGCATCGAGTTTGCGAGCACGCGCCAACTCGAGGACGATCTCAAGGCGGCGCGCGAGAAGCTCGCCGAGGTGCAGGCGAGCGAGGCCAGCGAGCGCAAGGCCGCTCGTACGGCCGAGGCTAAGGTGGCCGTGCTCGAGAAGGAGCTCGCGGGCGTCAAGGAGCAACTGACGGCGGCGCGAGCCGAGCACACGGCGAGCGTCGCCGAGCTGACGGCGCTGCGCACGCGACTCGACGAGGAGCAAGCGAGCTGGCGCACCGAGAAGCTGCTGCTCGAGTCCAAGATCTCGACGGCGGCCGAGGAGGCGAGCGAGCGCCTCGAGGCGCGTGAGCAAGAGAGCGCTCGTCGCGAGAGCGAGCTGCAGAGCGAGGTGACGTTCCTCAAGGAGCAGCTTGAGGAGATGCGCAACCAAGGTGGCAGTACCAAGGTCAAGGCGCGCATCAGCGAGCTCGAGCAGGCACTGCGCTTCAAGGAGGGCCGCGAGCAGGAGCTCGTGCAGCAGCTCGAGGAGCAGCGCAAGCGCTACCGCCAGCAACTCGACGAGTCGACGGCGGCGTTACGCGAGAAGCTGCGTCGCGTGACGGAGGAGCGCGAGCAAGAGGTCGACGCGCACACGAGCCGCATCGCCGAGCTCGAACGCAGCGAGCGCTCGTTGCGCAACGCTCTCGAGGACGCACGAGCCGAGCTCAAGCAAGAGCGTGCCAACAGCGAGCAGCGCTTCCAGGACGAGCGCAAGGAGCTCAACGCCACGATCGAGTCGCTTCGCGGCGAGGTGGCATTCGCCAAGCAGGCACGCAAGCACGAGATCGAGCAGCTGAACTTTGCGGCTCGCACCGTGCAGGACGAGCTCGAGGATCTGCGCAAGCAACTGGCCGGCGGCGACTCGGAGGTTCGCAAGCAACTCGACGAGGCGAATGCTCGAGTGGCCGAGCTCGAGAAGCGCTCGCTCGCCGAGCGTCAATCGGCACAGGCCGAGCTCTCCAAGATGCAACAGCAATTGAGCGAGATGCAACGCGAGCACGAGCAACGCGTCGCCGATGTGACGCAACGCCTCACGAGCGACAAGGAGGCGGCTGTCCGTGAGGCCGAGAAGCAGCAGCAGGAGCTCAAGGACAAGTGGCAAGAGAAGAAGGCGGCCTTCGAGCAGGAGCTGCAGTCGGTCAAGCAGCTCGCGGCCAAGCAACGAACCGAGATGCAAGAGTCGCACGAGAAGCTGCTCGAAGGACTGCGCGATCAACTGCAGAGCGCACTCGAGACGTCGCGTCGTTCGTCGCAAGAGACGTCGCAACTCGCGGCACACGAGCGCAAGCGACTGTTGGACGAGGCCGAGCAGGAGCGAGCGCAGTTGGTCGAGCAGCACCAAGAGGAGCTGACGGCGCTCGAGGAGGAGAAGGCCGAGCTCGAGGAGCAGCTCGAGGAGGCGCAACAGCGCATCGACGAGCTCGTGGCGCGCAACAAGAAGCTCAAGGAGGCACAGGCGCACTTTGAGGAGGAGAAGGAGGAGCTGCAGGAGCAGCTCGATGCATCGAACGACGAGTGCGACAACCTGCGAGCCGAGATCGAGACGCTCACGGCCGAGCTCGACGAGTTGCGCGCCAACGCTTCGAGTGGCGACGATCGTGCACGATCGTCGTCGAGCGTTTCGGACGAGCACGTGGCGCAGCTCGAGGCCGAGATTCGCTCGTTGCGAGCAGGATCGTCGCACCGCGTGCAAGAGCTCGAGGAGCAAGTGGAGCAGCTCGAGAACAAGCTCGAGGAGGCCGAGATCGAGTGGTCGCAGCGTCTCGAGGCCGAGACGCACGCCAAGTCCGAGCTCTACATTGCCAAGGAGGCGCTCGAGACACGCAAGCAAGAGCTCCATCAGCGGCTGGACGAGTTGGCACGAACGCACGCGACGGCGCTCGAGGAGCTGCGCCAACTGCGCGAGTCGTCGCAAAAGGAGCTCTCGGACGAGCGCAAGTGGCGCGAATCGTTGCAGACGCAGAACGTGACGCTCGAGAAGAAGCTGCAAGTGATGCAGGACGAGATTGCCAGCGAGCGTGCCGAGCAACGAGCGGCCAACGAGCGCCGCAAGCGCGAGCTCATCGAGACCGAGAGCTCGAGCAGCAACAAAAAGTCGAACACGCGGCTGCTGGAGGAGAAGCACGCGCTCGAGGAGGAGCTCAAGCAAGTCAAGCTGCAGCTCAAGGAGCAGGAGCGCTTGCGTGGCGAGCTCGAGGACGTGTTTGCACAGCGACTCGAGAATCTCATCAGCACGATCGACGCCGAGTACGACAGTCGCCAGCGACTCGAGCACGAGCGCGACTCGATGGTGCAGCGCGTCGAGGAGATTGAGAGCAAGCTGCTGGAGGCGATTCAGGATCGCCAGCAGCTCGAGGCGCAATTGGTCGAGGAGGAGCGTTCGCGCTTGGCGTTGGAGTCGAACTTGATTCAAGAGATGGCTGCTCAGAATACGCTCAAGGTACGATTGCGAGATGCGCTATTAGAACGTGAGGTTGTCGTGAGACACTGAACAGCGTCGATGCGTATGATGTGCGTGATACAGGAGGAGTTTGCGGTGCAGCTCGAAAAGTTCTGCACGTCGTTGAACACAATGTACGACGAGCAGATGGCACTCCAGGCCGAGAAGCAGCAACTGGTCGAGACCGTGTCGGAGATGGAGCAGAAGCTCATCGAAGCGGCGACGTTGCGAATGGAGCTCAACGAACGTGTGAAGCTCGAGGCCGAGGCGCGCCAGAACCTCGAGGCCACGTTCGTCGGCAAGCTCGAGCGATTGTCGATGCTCGTTATGGCGGAACGAGAGGGTTCCACTTATGACCTTCCTCAAGAGTAGGATCAAAGATAGCAATCGAGACATGGTGATCTCGATTGATTGATGGAGTGATGAGTGAGTGAGAGGAGTATAGTTTATGTGGAGTTTGTTATTACTCACTGCATCAGCGCGGGTATCATGAATGTCAGCGTTGAGTGAGTGAGTGTTGTACATATTTTGAACCACCCAGCCATGAATGAATGACCGATACAATAGAATGGAGAGATGATTGCGTGAATCTCTCGCTCGTTGTTGACTGAATGGGTGCATTGTATTGTACGAGTATATTGCTTGACGCACGAGAGGAAATGAACAACAATGAACATGACAAGGGGGTGGTGGAGCGAACAACGATTGGGGGAGCGAGATAGTGATGGCGAGGGGAACGAGAGATGATAGATAGATATATCAAGAAGCTCCTGGAGATGAGGGTGGTGATGGCGTTTGAGGAGCAAGCAGGAGGCTGCTGCTACTGCTGCGAGGATGCTTACACAGCAGGCTCGTGCTTGATGCGCTCTCCCTTGCGCCACTCCTCGTTGAACTTGACGCCGTTTGCATCGATGAAGACTCCCTCACCGTGACGCTTGTCTTGCTGGAAGTTGCCAATGTACTTGCTGCCGTCGGGATAGGTGTAGACGCCATGGCCATCGAAGCGACCGGCCTTGAACTCGCCGTCGTACACGCGACCATCAATGAATTCGTATCGTCCTGATAGATATCAAGCGAAGCGCGCGATCAGCCACATGAAACAACGAGAGCGAGCACAGGAGAGAGCGAGAGAGAGCACGAGTGATACGGTACCTTTGCCGTGCATGATATCACCAACGTACTCGCCCGAGTAGACGTCGCCCTCAGCAAAGTGGTAGACGCCCGAGCCGCAGAAGACGTCGTCCTTGAAGTCTCCCTCGTAGGTCTCGCCGTCGGCAAAGACGTACTTGCCCTTGCCGTGGAAGTTGTCGTTGACGAACTCGCCCTCGTACATGCTGCCGTCGGCGTAGATGTACACTCCCCTGCCGTTCTTCTTGCCCGAGCGGAACTCGCCCTCGTACTTGCTGCCGTCCTTCGACTCGTGGACTCCCTGCACGTGTGTCGAGAGAGTGTGAGTGAGTGAGAGTGAGAGATAGCTCACGCGGCCAGCAGCAGCAGCAGCAGGAGCAACAGCAGGTCGTCGATCGTACCATGCCGTGACGCGCTCCATTCTGGAACTCGCCCTTATAGAACGAGCCATCGGAGAGCTCATAGTAACCCTCGCCATGCTTGAGACCGTCCTTCCACATTCCATTGTACATTCGTCCGTCGGAGAACTTGCACGCTCCCTTGCCGTGATACTTGGCGCCATGGAAGTCGCCCTCGAACGAGTCGCCATTGAACGAGCGATGCGTTCCCTTCCACTCGTTGACGCTGAGCGTGCCACTCCACGTCGAGCCACGAGAGGTGGCGAACTTTTGCGTACCGCTCGCTCGCACGCCGTTCTCGAACTTGACCTCGCAAGTCGAGCCGGTGGTGAACGAGTAGGTCATATCGCCGTGCGCCTTGCCGTGTACGAAGTTGCCCGTCAGCGTGGTGCCGTCGGGGAACGTGAAGGTGCCCTTGCCGTGGAACTGACCATTGGCGATCTCGCCGTCGTACGTGCTACCGTCCGGGAACACCTTGGTCTCCATCACCTCCGTCTGCTGCTGCTCCGCTAGCTTGTGTTTGTGGTGGGTGGGTGGGTTGCAGGTGCGCTCTCTACCTCGATCGACCTCGCTTGCTTGGATAGCAGCACTCTCCCTCACTAACTCTCTCAAGCAACGAGACAACAAACAACAAAAATACGAAAACGCGAAAATCGACAAAAATGCCTTGGGCCGCTGGTCCGTCAGCGCCGTGAGGCTCATCGTAAAGAAGACCTCGCTCCATAAGCGTAAGGGCGGGCTTATCATCGGTTTTCTCTAAGGTTGCTCGATGAGCTCGGGTCGGTCTATTCAAGGGAAATCTCGCTCACTCATTCGTTTGCTCATTCGTTCACTCACTCAACCTCTGCTGCTCCTCTCGTAAGACCCCAAACCCAAACCCCAACCCCAACCATGCAAAGCAAGCTCCTCGCTGTTGCGGTGCTCCTCGCTGTCGTGGTGGCCTACGTGTCGGCCAACACCTGCGGTGTACGTGGGCGAGTTGTTGATTTGATTTCGTTCGATTGCTTGCTCGATCTAACATGAACTGATCGATCAATGCAACGACCTCTCCTCCACCTCTTCCAACCACAGGGAAACTGCCCCTCGAACACCGTACGCCCTCAACCAATCCATCCACCAACCCCCACCCAGTGTCGCTCACCACCAGCACCGTTTGCATTGAGTCGGCGTAGTGCCCGTCGTGCCCGTGCGGCACCACCAAGAGCAACGTGAACATCGCCTCGTACTGCAGCAAGTACAGCGACTGGAGCCAGTCGTGCTGCCAGTGCATCGCCACCAAGGAGTCGGGTGGCAACGCCAACGCCGCCAACTACAACACCAACGGCTCGTTCGATGTCGGCCTCTACCAGATCAACAACATCAACTGGGCCTCGTGCTCGGGCGGCAAGGCGCCGTGCGACCCCAACACCAACGTTAAGTGCGCTCACCTCGTTTGTACGTGCTGCTCCTCGTGCTCCTGCCGCTCCTCGTGTTCCTGGCACCTACTTGTGGTCGCTATTCGTGTGGCTCACGTTGTTGGTTGGCGTGTTCTTGCACAGGGCAATGGGGCGGCAACACCTGGAAGTACTGGTCGACGTGCGGCGCGTGCGGCTGCTGCAACTCCAAGTAAGCAGCCGCTGCTGCTCTCGTGCTCGTAGCCGCTCGCGTGCTGCTTGGTGTGCTCCTCCTCTGTCTCTCGCCGTGGCGCTCGCGCCTCCGCTCTCGACGTCGCCACGGCCACCATTCTCTTTCTTGCTGTTTGATGCTTCGACACACGCTGTCAAGTTGCAATAGATTCTCTCGTGTTTCGTTCGAACCTTGCACGACTCACGACGCGCGGCTCCTGTGGCTCGTGCATGGAGCTACACGCACGAGCTCTAGAGCTTGTTCTTGAGATCGCGCAATGCGTGCATGCTCTCGATCGCCGACGCCGAGCTCTCGAGCGACACGGCGCGCTTGATGGCGTCCGTGTGCACGCGCATGAACGGGTTGTAGCTCGCCTCCTCGGCCAGCGTCGAAGGCACGGTCGGGAGGCCGCGCTCACGCTGCTGCTCGGCCCACGCGAGCTTCTGCTGCACGTCGACGTTGTCCGGATCGACACGCAATGCGAAGCGCAGGTTCGAGACCGAGTACTCGTGGCCGCAGTAGAGGCGCGTGCTCGGCGGCAACTGCGGCACTCGTACGCAGATCGCCTGGTGCATCTGCTCGGCCGTGCCCTCAAAGAACCGTCCGCAACCAGCTGAGCAAGCACACAAGCAAGCGAGCGAGCGAGAGAGTCGTTGCGTCAGTCGCTGAGGCTCCAGGATTCACCAGTGGTGATTGCGGCGAGGTACCGAGGAACAGCGTGTCGCCAGAGAACAGCGCCGGATCCGAGCCGTCGGCCTCGACAAAGTACATCACGTGGCCCGTCGTATGGCTGCCACAACCACCGCCACAATCAATCAATCAATCAGTACCGAGCGCCACTCCATCCTCCATCGGCGGCTTGTACAACGTGCGTACCAAGGCGAGAAGATGACCTTGACCGAGAGCGAGCCGATGTTGAACGAGTCGTGGTCGCCGACCTTGCGCGACAACGCTGGAATGCGCGTGTCGCCTCCGACAACCTCGACACGATCTGCTCCTCCGAGCAACGCTACCATCTCGACGTTACCATCGGCATGATCCCTATTGATGCGCCGCCGCCCCGCCCCAACCTCGTTCATCAGCATCGAGCGATTCACGAGGGCTGCTGCATTCTCGCTCGATCTCGCTCGCACCAGTGATGATGGGTCGTGAGAATGGTCGTAATGTTGAGATTGCGTTCGTTGGCTGCTGCCAGAACCTTGACCGGCTCGGCTGGATCGACCGCAGCGGCTACGTTCGAAGCCTTGTCGATGAGCAGATAGGCGTAGTTGTCCTGATGCACGGGCACCAACACGACCTCCATGTTGCCTCGTTGTTGCGTCGCTCTGCTGTATCGCGCTGCTGGCGTGCTTGCACTCGTGAATGACCGTGAGAGCTCACCACCAACTCTGCCACCGGTGCTTTGGGTCTTGATGCTCGTAGACGAGGAAGCAAATAGCTGACGAGCCACGACAGTGAGGCGCGTCAGAGCCACGTGAGATACCAGCAGTCGCTGAATGATGGTAGTACCGCTCTCCTCACGAGAAAGCCACCACACCTCCACACTCACTGCAACACTCACCGCCACCAACACCACCACCAATGCAATCCACAGACGTGATCTCGACGCTGCCGTAGCTTCCTCACGCCTGCTCGCGAGCACCATGCAATGACCGAATGATCGAGTGGAGAGGAACAGCGAGACAGCGCGAGAATCAGGAGAGCAAAGCGAGCTTATGACGGATAAGAGTAAAAAGTGTACCCCGAGAAAGAGTCGTAAGCTCGTGGTTGCGCGATCGCGAGGTGCGTCATCGCTCGTCCACTGCCGCACCGTCATTCGCTTGTTCGCTCGCTTACGCACACTCACGCAAACTCATACTCCCACACCAGAGAGACCACAAGCTCTCGCTCTCTCTCGCTCTCTCGTTCTCTCGCTTCCTCCTGCTATTCTCTATCGTTAGGTGAGTGGACGGATTTGTTGTTGGTTCACGTGGATTTGGTTGTTCGTTCGTTCGTTCGTGTACATCAAAGACCAAACTCCAAGTCGCTGTTCCTCGTGTTCGCTCTCTCGCGCGCTCTCGTGACCTCCCCAGTTCCCAATCCCCACAGCCCAATCACCAAACACCCAATCCACCTTGCCGTCAAATGTCGACTCCCGGAGCTGACGATACTACCGGCGCAAGCGCCGGCGCTGGTACCATCATCACGGTGAACATCAAGTGCAGCAATGGCCAGAAGTATCACGTCGACCTCGACACCTCCAAGTCGGTGCTCGAGTTCAAGCAACAACTCGAGCAAATCACTGGTATCCCGGTCGATAAGCAGCGCCTCATCGTTGCCGGTCGTGTTCTCAAGGATTCGCAACCGATCGCCGAGTACAGTACGTCGAGAGCTATTCCACGCGAGTCTCTCGATCGCACGCGCGCGCTGACTTGGCTCGTCATCGTCGTCGTGGCGTAGAAATCTCCAACACCTACACCGTACACTTGGTCATGAGCGGAGGAACGCCATCCAAGCCCGACACGCCTTGTGCTGCTGCCACGCCTGCTGCTGCTGCTACTCCTGCTTCTCCTACTCCCGCTGCCACGCCCGCACCAACCACGCCACAGCCAGCGTACACACAACCAGCTGCCGCCAGCCCGTTTGCTGCGCTCTTCGGTGCTCCTGGTATGCTTGCGCCTGTCCCTCCGCTTCGACCCGCTCGAATACTGACCACCCTTTCGTCACAGGCGCTGCTGCTGCTGGTGCTGGTGCTCCTGGCTTCAACCCCTTCGCTATGTTCGGTGGAGGTACGCGTAGCTCGTGCACACACACCAATGTTCTGCATGTGACTCTTGTACTCACTCATTGCTCTGCAGCCAACCCCGCTGCCGCTGGTGCCGCCGCTGGTGCTGGTGCTGGTGCTCCTGGCTTCAACCCCTTCGCCATGTTCGGTGGAGGTACGCGTAGCTCGTGCACACACACCAATGTTCTGCATGCGACTCATGCACTCACTCACTGCTCTCCAGCCAACCCCGCTGCCGCTGCTGGTGCCACTGCTGGTGCCGGTGTTCCTGGCCCCGTTCCTGGTGCCGGTGCTCCTGGCGCCAACCCATTCGGCGCCGGTGGCTTCAACCCGTTCGGCGGCCAGATGCCGTCGCCCGAGACACTGCAGCAGCTCTTGGACAACCCGATGATGCAACACTTTCTCACCGCCAACTCCGAGCAGCTGCGCACGCTGCTCGCCGCCGAGCTCACCAACCACCCCGAGATGCAGCAGGCCATGGAGCGCAACCCCGAGATCCGCCACGCGCTCGAGCAGATGCTCTCCGACCCCGAGATGATCCGCCACAGCCTCGAGATGATGCGCAACCCCGAGTACGAACGAGAGATGCTGCGCATCAACGACCAAGCCATGCGCAACATCGAGACCCTCCCGGGCGGCTACAACATGTTGCACCAAATGTACGAGGACGTACAGACGCCGCTCTTCAACGCCGCACAGGACATCTTCACTCGCCAACAGCAGGGCCAAGGCCAGCAGCAACAGGTACCGTACTCGCGTGGTGTCTTGACGCCCCTACGCCCCTTCTCCCTCGCCTTACCATCGCGCCTGTTTCGTGTAGCCGGCAACCGATCAAGGCCCCGCACCAAACACTGCTCCGCTCCCGAACCCCTGGGCTCCTGCTCCTGCTGGTGCCGCCCCCGGTCCCGGCGCAGGAGTAGATCCGTTCGCTGGCTTCGGTGGCATTGGTGCCATGGGTGGAACCGACGTCATGGGAGGCGGCATGCCACCAGGCAGCGAGGGCTTCTTCACTGCCATGCTCGAGAACCCGCAATTCCTCGAGAGCATGCAGCAGTTTGCGAGCTCGCCGCACTTTATGGAGCTCATCAACAACCACCCAATGTTCCAGCAAATGATCCAAGCCAACCCGGCCTTCGCCACCATGCTGCAGAACCCCGATTTCCGCCGCACAATGTTCGACCCCAACACTATGCGCCTCATGACACAGATGTATCGCGCCAAGTACGATTCACTTGCCTTCTCGTGCCTCCTTGTCTACTCTGCTCCTCTAACCACGTGCCTCCTTACAGCCCTGCGGCTGCTACTGCCGCCGCCGCCGCCGCTGGAGCTGGAGCTGGAGCAGCAGGCGCAGCCCCCAATCCATTCGGCATGTTCGGCGGCATGGGAGGTCTCGGAGGGCTGGGTGGCATGGGAGGTCTTGGAGGTCTTGGTGGCATGGGAGGATTTGGAGGCATGGGAGGCTTTGGAGCGCCTCCTGCTGCCGCCACTCCACAAATCACCACTGCTCGTACGTTTCGTCACTTGCTCGCTGCGAGCATTTGATTGATTGATGGATTACTGACGCCCGCGCTTGCCAATCAATCTACAGAGGCCCGCGAGCAGTACGCCACACAGCTGGTTCAACTCAACGAGATGGGTTTCTACGACGAGGCTGAGAACCTCCGCCACTTGATCGTCACGCGTATGTCTCCCACGCCGCCTCACACGTCGTTCGTTACCTGCTCGTTCACTGACTCAATACTTACACAGAGGGCAATGTAAATGCTACCGTCGAGCGAATACTATCTGGCTTGTGAATATTACGTGTGCAAGAACGAGTGTGAGAGAGAGACACCGACGATGGCGTTGCTGATTATGGATGTCACACAATGGACTGGCTGCTTGTGCGCCCGAGGCAGCGACGAGCACGATAAAGAGAGGGGAGCGCCTCTCACGCTTCATTACCTCCTAACTCGCTAACGCTAACCATCGCCACCCTCGCCTTCTCCAACAAGAGTCATGTATTCACATGTGATGTAAAACCGTAGAGATAGATCGAGATTGACAGGGATAGATGAATGGATCGATAGATTGAGAGAGATTGGTTGCGAGCTGCTCAACAACAGCCATCGAATGCGAAGATAGATAGAAGGAAGATAGATGGATTGCACATTCGATGGTCTACGGCATGGCATGGGTCTGCGGCATATGGGAGTCCGTGACTTTGGTTTAGTTTAGGTCACGTAGTAGCCATCCACCTCGCCTGGGTTCTGGCCCGACGACAACGACGTATTGACCGAGAGCTCCATCTCGGCTCGATCGCGCATCGCTCGCAAACGACGTGCTCGGCGCGAGGAGGTCGTGATCCTGTCTCCGGGACCGGTCCAGCCCAAGGCGTACTCTTGCCATTCGGGCTTGATCGAGAACACGATGCCGATCGTGAGCGCGATGCAAGCGACCGTGCAGCCGAACGAGATTGCCATGATGACCCAGAACCAATCGATGCCGTCGCTCGAGACTCCTTGCAACAGCACCGAAAAGTCGGTCAGATGCGACGATCGAATCGTGGCTTGTGAGTCGGTGGTCGACACGACCTTGGTGCCTCGTGAGGACCATCGTGAACCAGTCCAGTAACTCGCCGACACTGTACACAATCAAGATCAAGATTGCATCGAATCGAATCGAATCAGTGGGTCTGGGATATCAAGTGGAGTCACTCGATCGATCATCAATGGACACGAACCTTTGAAGCCCGACGGCGGCACTGGCGATTGCAATGCCAACACGAGCTCCGTCACCGATCGAGGCTGCGAGATCGGTATCACGGTGGCTCCGTAGAGATTGCGTACCGTCAACGAGTTGACGTTTGTTATCACTCTGCGATTGATGGATAGAGGTGCGGTGCGATCAGCGCAAGTCATGCAGTCGAGCGAGATGCGAGCACGTACTGTTCGTTGGTTGGATATGGCGAGACCTTCATCGCAAGGGCATCGATCACGACGCACGGATACGACTGGATCGAGGCTCCCAACAACGAGAACAACAGCTGGTTCGATCCTTGTTGAACGGCGATCGTGGTATCACTCAGCATCGATCCCTTATCTGATATCATGAACGAACGAACGAGCATCATGAGTAAGCGATCTATCTACTGGCACACCACGAGCTCGAACTACGTACTGATTCGATTCGAGAGCTGGATGTTGGTCGTTTGGATATCGGGAACGTTCTCGCCGCACACGCGACCGACGGATCGATGCGCCACGACGAGATCGAGTGTCGATCGGAACGTCACTCCCAAGCGACCTTGAGCACCACTGCTGGTGCTGGTGAACAACTCCATCGTGGCGCTCAAAGTCCACAGCACGGTCTCCTCGGAGCCTTGCGGCAGACACGCGGCCACTCGCTGCAGAGATCCGAGTATCTGCGCGTAATCGGACTCGTGCAGCAGCTCGGTGTTGCTTGCAACGTCCGTCAGCACATGCAACCTCAGCTCGAACACTGCATCGTCGCAAGTGCCGTCGGTCACAATGCCGACCAAGTTGCTCACTTGAGCCGCATCGTTGTAGCCGGTCGAGCTGCGGAGGATCTCGAGCGACTGCACGGCCGTCTGCACGAGCACGAGACTACGCGGCGCATCCTGCAACGTCTGTGCGCACTGCAGCTGCTTCGTGTAGTCGCTCGTAAAGGTCGCCACGCCATCGAGCGGCAGAATGTACGGGAACACCGTGATGGTCTGCGTGGCTCGTGCACGGTAGCCGTTGCTGGCGATCACGTGCACCCACACGCGGAGCTGGTTGCCCGGAAGCTGGCCCGCTGGCAGGATCGATTGCGTCGTGCTGGCGTACTGCAGCTCGGCGAGGAGGCTCACGTCCTCGCCCGTGCGTTCGTCAATGTAGCCAAAGTCGTACAACAAGCTCGTGGCGATGCCATCGACGCTACCCACGGCGTACTGCGGCTCGAACCAATACGGCGCCGCCAACGTGAAGCTCGTGTTGTACGCCGATCCGATCGCCGGCGTGACTGTGAACGTGCCAATGGCGATCGGGTCCGGATACGTGATCTCGACGCTTGCCTGTCCGTTGGCGCACGTCAGCACGATCGTCAGCGTCGAGCGAGCTCGCTTGCTGATGCCCGGCAGCACCAAGTAGTCGTTCACGAGGCTCTCGGCGAACAGGCCCAGCGGAGCGTCCGGGCTAGACCACTCAATGTCGGTCTGCAGCGAGCCACAGCTCGCCAGCAGCACGTTGTCGTTGGCTCCGTTGAGGCCGCCGGACACCGAGATGATCTGCACCTGACTCGAGCTCGCGGCACACTCGATGCTCTCGGGCACTGGCACCACCGTGAGCATGATCTCAGTCGTCTTGGTCACGTCCTGCGACACGAGCGTCAGCTGCACCACGACTTGGTCCGATTCGAACGTGCGCGGATTGACGTTCACGATCGAGCACACCGGATCCTGACAGCACTTGAAGACGCTCAGTGGCGTGCGGTTGTCGGCACGCCAGAACTGCCACACAAAGCCGACGCTTGCGTTGCGGGCCGGTGCCTGACCGTACTGGCTCTTGGAGCCGTCGAGTGCGATCGTCTCGTCGATCGGCACCGTGCGAGAGCCTCCATCGATCAGTGGTACTAAGTCACCACCGACCGCGAAGATCTGCACGCTCGGCGCCGTGTACCGCACACCATTCGACAAGGTCTCGAGCGTGAGCGTGTACCACCGGCTGGCCTGCATCGTGAAGGCCGGAATCGAGAGCACGAACGACTCGGCGCTCCTCGGCGAGTACACAATCGTGTCGGTGCCCTGTAGCGTCAGTCGCCACGTCGGCACGACCGACAGCTCGGTGCAGTTGATGCCACACACAGCGCCGCCCTGCGCTACAAAGGTCGCCACCCGCGAGTTGTACAGCACGACCTTGCCAGGCGAATTGATCGCAAGCTCCACGCCGTTCGTGCTCTGGATCGCGACCGTGGCCGTGGCCGAGTCACTCAAGCCCCATTGGTTCTGTACCGTCAGGCGGATTGTAAGCGTCGTCGCCGGCGTGTAGCCCGTGAGCGGGATCGAGACGGCCATCGAAGTCGAGTACGCGAGCTGCGAGCTCGTGCGACCGTTCGCCACAGTGGTGAGATCGCTCGGGCTGCTCGACACGAGCGCCCAGCGGTACGTGAGGCCTCCGAGCGAGTTTGGCTGCGACATTGAGCCGTCGAGAAGCAGCTGCTGTGCACACGGATCGATGGTCGATGGCGCAACGAGCACGGCCGTCGGGGCCTGCGGGCTCGAGGGGCCTTGCAGCACCAGGCAGTATTGATCGGGACGCGCTGTTGGCAGCTGCTGGAAGCGCTGCACGAAGCGGAGGATGCTTCCGGCTTGGGCTTGCGAATCGCTCGCTTGTATCACCTGCATTGCGAGCGGAGCGAGCCACTCACACACTGGCGCCGAGCCGAGAAGCTTGAGCGTAGTGGTATCGAAGAGCGTGCTGCAATCGACCATCGTCGGAGTGCTGGAGGTCTTGCTCGAAGTGATGACCGTTGATTGGAACGTGATCGCAATCACGGTTCGGTCGTTCGAGAGCAGCGCCTGGCCATTCAGCATGCACAGTTGCATCGGTTGCGGCGCCGCCGGCAGACCGCTCGGCGGTTTCGGTACGTCACTGCCGATGATGACCTGCGAGCCAACGGCTTGATTGGACGCCGAGTCAGTCACAGTCACCAACGCATCGAACGTATCGACCGTGTATGGCTTGTGCTCCAACGGCGAGTAGTAGTGCGTCGCCATCAACAATGCGCCTCCCGGAACGACGGTCACGGTCATAGGAGCCGAGGCGCCGTCCTGCCACGTGATCGTGGCCTGGTAGGACTCGTTGGGACTCGGATCTCGTACGCTGATGTTCACCGACACGTAGTCGCCGTACAAGAAGAAGATCGGCATCGTCGGGAGGATGGTCGGCGGTGCGTTCGAGACCGAGATCGTGTACTTGAGCGTGCTGGAGCCGCCGTAGTTGTCCGAGAGCGACACCAACGCCGTGTAGGTGCCTCGCATGCTGTACGTGTGCGCCAAGTCGGTGATGGTTCGCGTGCCCACTGGCAGAGGGTTTGCCAGCCGTGCGGTGCCGTCTCCCCAGTTGGTCGCGATCGAGTGCTGATCGTACAAGCCAGGATCGGTGAACGACAGCGGCGATATCAGCAGCTGTGCTTGCTCGGTGGTCGATGCTGAAAGCGTTGTGAGCGAGAACGACGGAGGTACGTTGGTGACCTGCACCGAAGCGAACGTGCTGCCCAAGTAGACGTTGCCGCTGACGTAGAGGTCGTAGCGCGCAAAGTACACGCCAGGCACATAGTACGTGTACTGCACCGAGGGAATCGACTGTTGCTGCGTGCTATCGATCGGAAGCACCACGGATCCATGCGTCGCTCGAGTGGGCGAAGGACTCGAGTCTCCGAACGACACCTGCGCTTGCGTCACGTTCGCCAAGGTCTGGAACGGCACGGCGTTGAATTCCACTGGCGAGCCTTGTGGCGTGTTGTAGCCGCCGCCGGCGCTGATCGACAGCACGCCCGAGACTACCGATATGAGCGCATAGCCTTGTCCCTGGCCGCCGTGGTTGTCGGACACCGCGACTGTCACTGAGAAGACGCCTACGCGGACGAATGTGTGCAAGGTGGTGAACGAGCGCGCTCCCGGAGTGATGGCGACCCAGTCGCTCGTGCCATCACCCCAAGTAATGGCTGCCGAGTGCGTATCGAGCAAGCCGGGATCGGTGAATGCCACTTCCAGCGAAGCCGCTTGCGGCAGGAGCACCAACTGTCGCGCGATCGGCAAGACTGTCGGTGCCACGTTCAGGATCATTGCCGTGAACGGCGTTTGCGACATCATGTTGGTGGTGGTCTCTCGGAGAGACAGGCTCGCCGAGTACACGCCAATATCGACGTAGGTGTGCGGCGGCACCATCACGAGCTGGCTTGCGGAGTCCACCGTGCACGGGCTCTGTACGCCGTCTCCCCACGAGACAGTGGCGACGTACACTGGCACCGTGGCACCCGTCGAGTCGATGAATGCCACTGGAGCAACGACTACTTGCGATCCCTCGAAGCCATCAACGGTTGGCACTGGCCCAAGCGACAGACTCAACGAGCTCACGTTAATCACGAACGACTGAGATCCCGATCCGCCATGATTGTCGGTCACAGTCACAGTGACTGTGAATGGGCCGGAGCTCGAGTATGTGTGAGGAGTCGACGATCCGACCACGACTCTTGTTGCAGCATTGACGACCGGCACCGAGTTGGGAGAGCCATCACCCCACGAGATCGAGGCCGTGTGAGTGTCGAGGACTCCAGCATCAGTGAACGGCATGTCGGAGAGCGTGAACGACGATCCTTGAGTCGCTAGCCTGCTGGGCACGGGAGCCACGACAGGCAAGGCGTTGGCGACGCTGACGACGAACGACCGAGATCCCGAACCGCCATGATTGTCGGTCACAGTCACAGTGACCGTGTACGACCCGACCTCGACGAACGTGTGAGAGGCCGACGATCCGACCACGACTCGTGTCGCGGCATTGACGGCGGGAAACGAGTCAGGAGAGCCATCACCCCACGAGATCGAGGCCGTGTGAGTGTCGAGAGCTCCAGCATCAGTGAACGGCATGTCGGGCAAGCTCAGCAACGATCCTTCGACAGAGCTCATGGTCGAGACAGGAGCCACGACAGGCAAGGCGTTGGCGACGCTGACGACGAACGACCGAGATCCCGAACCGCCATGATTGTCGATCACAGTCACAGTGACCGTGTACGATCCGACACCGATGAACGTGTGAGAGGCCGACGATCCGACCACGACTCTTGTTGCGGCATTGACGGCGGGAGACGAGTCAGGAGAACCATCACCCCACGAGATCGAGGCCGTGTGAGTGTCGAGGACTCCAGCATCAGTGAACGGCATGTCGGGCAAGCTCAACGACGATCCTTGAGTCGACGACTGGCTTGGAACGAGAGCCACGACAGGCAAAGCGTTGGCGACGCTGACGACGAACGACTGAGTCGCCGAGTCTCCATGATTGTCGGCGATGGTCAACGTCGCGCTGTACGATCCGACATCGACGAACGTGTGAGAGGCCGACGATCCGACCACGAGCTGAGGACTCTCGGACACCACTTCACCGCTCGAGACACCATCTCCCCACGTGATCATGGCCGTGTGAGTGTATCCTGCATGAGGATCGCTGAACGGCATGTCGGGCATCGTCAACGACGATCCTTGGATCGACGATTGATTGGGAATGGTCGAGATTGAGAATGGAGTGTACGAGACAGTGGCTTGGAGAGTGGACGATCCACTGACGCCATGCTGATCAGTGACGGTGATCGTGACGGTGTATGCTCCAGCGGCAGCATATGTGTGAGGAGCCGACGATCCGACCACGACTCGTGTCGCGGCATTGATGGTGGGAGACGAGGAGGCCGTTCCATCACCCCACGAGATCGAGGCCGTGTGAGTGTCGAGGACTCCAGCATCAGTGAACGGAATGTCGGAGAGCGTGAACGACGTGTCGACCTCGAGAGCGATGTCGGCGATCATCGACACGACAGGAGCGGCATCGGCGACGCTGACGACGAACGACTGAGATCCTGATCCGCCATGATTGTCGGTCACAGTCACAATGACCGTGTATGATCCGACCTCGACGAAGTCATGAGGAGTCGACGATCCGACCACGACTCTTGTTGCAGCATTGACGGCGGGAGACGAGTCAGGAGAGCCATCACCCCACGAGATCGAGGCCGTGTGAGTGTCGAGGACTCCAGCATCAGTGAACGGCATGTCGGGCAAGCTCAGCAACGATCCTTGGATCGACGACTGGCTTGGAACGAGAGCCACGACGGGCAAGGCGTTGGCGACGCTGACGACGAACGACTGAGATCCCGAACCGCCATGATTGTCGGTCACAGTCACAGTGACTGTGTACGATCCGACCTCGACGAAGCTATGAGGAGTCGACGATCCGACCACGACTCTTGTTGCGGCATTGACGGTAGGAGACGAGTCAGGAGAGCCATCTCCCCACGAGATCGAGGCCGTGTGAGTGTCGAGAGCACCAGCATCAGTGAACGGCATGTCGGGCAAGCTCAGCAACGATCCTTGAGTCGACGACTGGCTCTGAACGAGAGCCACGACAGGCAAGGCGTTGGCGACGCTGACGACGAACGACTGAGATCCCGAACCGCCATGATTGTCGGTCACAGTCACAGTGACCGTGTACGATCCGACATCGACGAACGTGTGAGAGGCCGACGATCCGACCACGACTCGTGTTGCAGCATTGACGGCGGGAGACGAGTCAGGAGAGCCATCACCCCACGAGATCGAGGCCGTGTGAGTGTCGAGAGCTCCAGCATCAGTGAACGGCATGTCGGGCAAGGTCAACGATGATCCTTCGACAGAGCTCATGGTCGAAACAGGAGCCACGACAGGCAAGGCGTTGGCGACGCTGACGACGAACGACTGAGTCGCCGAGTCTCCATGATTGTCGGCGATGGTCAACGTCGCGCTGTACGATCCGACATCGACGAACGTGTGAGAGGCCGACGATCCGACCACGAGCTGAGGACTCTCGGACACCACCTCGCCGCTCGAGACACCATCTCCCCACGCGATCATGGCCGTGTGAGTGTATCCTGCATGAGGATCGCTGAACGGCATGTCGGGCATCGTCAACGACGATCCTTGGATCGACGATTGATTGGGAATGGTCGAGATTGAGAATGGAGTGTACGAGACAGTGGCTTGGAGAGTGGACGATCCACTGACGCCATGCTGATCAGTGACGGTGATCGTGACGGTGTATGCTCCAGCGGCAGCATATGTGTGAGGAGCCGACGATCCGACCACGACTCGTGTCGCGGCATTGATGGTGGGAGACGAGGAGGCCGTTCCATCACCCCACGAGATCGAGGCCGTGTGAGTGTCGAGGACTCCAGCATCAGTGAACGGAATGTCGGAGAGCGTGAACGACGTGTCGACCTCGAGAGCGATGTCGGCGATCATCGACACGACAGGGGCAGCATCGGCGACGCTGACGACGAACGACTGAGATCCTGATCCGCCATGATTGTCGGTCACAGTCACAATGACCGTGTACGATCCGACCTCGACGAAGTCATGAGGAGTCGACGATCCGACCACGACTCTTGTTGCGGCATTGACGGTAGGAGACGAGTCAGGAGAGCCATCACCCCACGAGATCGAGGCCGTGTGAGTGTCGAGAGCTCCAGCATCAGTGAACGGCATGTCGGGCAAGGTCAACAACGATCCTTCGACAGAGCTCATGGTCGAGACAGGAGCCACGACAGGCAAGGCGTTGGCGACGCTGACGACGAACGACTGAGATCCCGAACCGCCATGATTGTCGATCACAGTCACAGTGACCGTGTACGATCCGACATCGACGAACGTGTGAGAGGCCGACGATCCGACCACGACTCGTGTTGCGGCATTGACGGCGGGAGACGAGTCAGGAGAGCCATCACCCCACGAGATCGAGGCCGTGTGAGTGTCGAGGACTCCAGCATCAGTGAACGGCATGTCGGGCAAGCTCAGCAACGATCCTTGGATCGACGACTGGCTTGGAACGAGAGCCACGACAGGCAAAGCGTTGGCGACGCTGACGACGAACGACTGAGTCGCCGAGTCTCCATGATTGTCGGCGATGGTCAACGTCGCGCTGTACGATCCGACATCGACGAACGTGTGAGAGGCCGACGATCCGACCACGAGCTGAGGACTCTCGGACACCACTTCACCGCTCGAGACACCATCTCCCCACGCGATCATGGCCGTGTGAGTGTATCCTGCATGAGGATCGCTGAACGGCATGTCGGGCATCGTCAACGACGATCCTTGGATCGACGATTGATTGGGAATGGTCGAGATTGAGAATGGAGTGTACGAGACAGTGGCTTGGAGAGTGGACGATCCACTGACGCCATGCTGATCAGTGACGGTGATCGTGACGGTGTATGCTCCAGCGGCAGCATATGTGTGAGGAGCCGACGATCCGACCACGACTCGTGTCGCGGCATTGATGGTGGGAGACGAGGAGGCCGTTCCATCACCCCACGAGATCGAGGCCGTGTGAGTGTCGAGGACTCCAGCATCAGTGAACGGAATGTCGGAGAGCGTGAACGACGTGTCGACCTCGAGAGCGATGTCGGCGATCATCGACACGACAGGGGCAGCATCGGCGACGCTGACGACGAACGACTGAGATCCCGATCCGCCATGATTGTCGGTCACAGTCACAGTGACCGTGTACGATCCGACCTCGACGAAGTCATGAGGAGTCGACGATCCGACCACGACTCGTGTTGCAGCATTGACGGTAGGAGACGAGTCAGGAGAGCCATCACCCCACGAGATCGAGGCCGTGTGAGTGTCGAGGACTCCAGCATCAGTGAACGGCATGTCGGGCAAGGTCAGCGACGATCCTTCGACAGAGCTCATGGTCGAGACAGGAGCCACGACAGGCAAGGCGTTGGCGACGCTGACGACGAACGACAGGTCGCCGACGACGTCTCGCGAGCTGGTGATGGTCACGTCCACGGCGAACGATCCGACATCGGGATAGTAGTTCGAGAGAGCCACCGATCCCGTACCACCGGACTCAGTCACCACCAGCGGCACAGCGGCAGCCGGCGCATAGGTCACGAGTCCGGTGTAGGTTCCAGTGTTGGTGTCGTACGTGAAGCTTGCCGTTAGCGACCACGTGCTGCCCTGCACGCTGGTCTGCGGTGGGACAGGGTTGAAGACCGGCAAGGGGCCTATGAGAGACAACACTGGTCAGCAAGGCACCACTCACGGACTATCTGTCGCTCTGATACGTACAGCACGGGTCGCACACGCCTCCGGGGCCGTCGCACCAGGTCGGGTTCGGACAGATCCAGCAGTTGTTCTGCATCATTGGGAAGAGCGTCGTCGGCTGCGTCGCGACGAACGAGGTCTTCAAGTCCTGGCGAAGGTTGTTGTTCGACACATCGAACGAGAACAGCGACCCAAGCGATGCCCATGTTGCAGGAATAGTGCCATGCAACATATTCGAGCCAAAGAACCTGCGATCATCGCATGTGAGTACACACCATCCTCATGCGGTCACAAGCAGGGCAGGTTACGTACAAGGTCACGGTGGACACTCCTCCAATGTTGGGAATCGTTCCGCTCAGCATGTTGTTCGCCATGTTGACTGACTGGAACTGCGACACCGAGGCGAACTCAACTGGGATGGAGCCGCTCAAGACGTTCATCGAGACGTCGAGGATTTGCGTCGAATCCACAGCAAGTGCCGAAGGAATCGTCGAAGTGAGCATATTCTTATGCACGTCGAATTGCGTCAAGCCTGGCCAGTTGATCGTCGTCGGAATCGTGCCATTCAGCATGTTGGCTCCGACGACAAACTGTTGGATCGATGTGAGGACGAATAGCTCTACTGGCAAGGGCCCAGTAAGTTGATTCGTCGACAAATCGAGGATTTGGAGCACCGTGAGCATCGCCAACTCCTTTGGAATCGAGCCGGTGATCTGGTTGATTGCAAGCGAGCTGTCCAATTCTACTGTTAGCGTACCGATGATATGGTTGAGCGACTGCAACGTACAGGGTTATCAACCGAGCGCAGTTAGCGAGTTGAGTTGGAATCATTCCAGAGAGCAGGTTATTCGCAAGACTCCTACGAAGCGAAACCACGTCAGTCGTCGGTCATCGGGTGATGTGATTGCTCTGGATGGCGTTATCACGTACAAGATCTGAAGGGCGGAGAGCTTTCCCAACTCAGTTGGAATCGTCGAGCCAATCTGGTTGGAGTCGAGTTCCCTGTGTGGAATGTGTCAGTACCGTACGATTCCGTCACGAGAAGATAAGAAAAGTGAAACGTACAAGGTCTGGAGGTTCGTGAGCAAGCCAATCTGCGTCGGAATCGAGCCGGAGATCGAGTTGCCACTGGTTCTGAGGTACGTCAAGCGATCCAACCCGCCGATGGTGGTAGGAATCTGTCCTGACGCTCCCGAGAACGAGATGTCACTGCAACAGTAGCCGGTCAACGAGTCAGTGGAAGGCGAGCTAAAATGAGGATTGGGGAGCGGCAATAAACGTACATGGACGTAATTCGCTCATCAACCGGGTTGGTGTCATCGCACACAATCGTTGGATACGATGCAACGGTGTTGCAGGGGTCTTTGGTCGTGTCCCAGCCCAATCCAAGAGCCGCGGCAATGGCGGTCATGATGGTCCGGTCGGCCGGGCGAGTCTGCTTGGCGGCTGTGGAAACGAAATGTTAGCTTGCTGGCATCTGATTCTCGTTCACCGAGACACGTACCGCAAGTAGCGCAAAGACCGACAGCCGTGCACCATGCAAGGTTGGGGCACACGAACACGTTGCCGGTCACGTTGACGATGCGGCCCATGGCGAGCTGGTTGTTGTTCATCTGCGAGGCACTAAGTACGCCGTAGAGGTTGTTGTTTTGGAGGTAGACGAATTTGATCGCGGAAATCGACAACACGGGGTTGAGCGTGGTCGAAGCTCCCGTGATTTGGTTGGCGTTCAGGCTCCTGTAGAGCAGGCCAGTCAGTAGAGGCAGGGACAAGTGAGGAGAGAAGCATGACGTACAATCGCTGGAGGTGAATGAGAGACGAGAAGCAGCCAGGGATGGTGCCGGAGAACATGTTCTGGTCCAAGTCCCTACGGTAACAGAGCTATGAGAAGGGGCCATGCCAGGCTGTGCAAACAAGGGACCGTGCCAAGCTACGTACAAGAATCCAAGATTACCAGCCGCGCACAGATTGGCAGGGAGCGCACCGGAGAACTGGTTCACTCCGAGATCCCTGAGGAACAACGTAAGACACGAACCGTTAGAAAAGATCTTGTTGGACATCACTAACGGATGCCGAGGAAAAACGTACAACTGCGTCATCGTGGAGGGAAATGCAGAAGGAAGGGTGCCATTGAACGAGTTGTGCCTCGCCAAGCTGTATCACCATCGAAAAGTTACTACGAGACAAGGTATCTCACGCGACGAAGGAAACACGTACAACACCGCCAAACTGCTCTGCCAGATGCCATCGGGAACTGTTCCACTGAGCGCGTTGTAGCTCAGGTCCCTGGACGACAAAAAAGTGAGACTGGGCAGTGGAGAACAGCGAGAAGGAGACGTACAGGTTCGCGAGAGATGCGAAGGGTCCGAAGTCCGACGGGATGGTGCCCATCAGGCCGCAGCTTCGCAAAGTACTGAGGAAACAGTGGGTTAGACTGAGGCCGACACGTGACAAGCATGGCACTAACGTACAGCGTCACCAGCTGAGAGAGTAGGTTGAAGGGCGTGCTGAGAAGCGGCTGGTTGATCGCGAAACCGGTCAAAACGCTGAGAAACACGAACACACCGAGTAAGTAAAATGCTACGGAACAGTGCAAACGAAATGTAGTTGTCTGCTGCTCACGTACACGGACGTCACACGGCGGTTAGCTGGATCAACGTTGTCGCAAGAGATCGTGGCGAACATCGCCGCGTTGTCGCACGGGTCCAACACTGTAGGATTGGACCAGCCGGCCACCGAACCCAAATTCCAAGAGGTGTAGAGCGTGGCAAGCTGGGCGATATCGTTTGGGAGCGTGGTGGCGAGCCCGCGCGGTGGCACGAGCGCCAACACGAGCGCCAGTACGACGAGCGCCGAGATCGAGCACGCGGCGCGTGCCGAGGTTGTTTTCGTCATTTCTGGCGAGGTGGTTGGGCGGCGAGCCGCGCGAGACCGTACGATAGCAGAGGACAGTACGCTACAGGATCTGCCAAGTTTTGGCTGGCTGAATCCGAGCGACGACCAAGCACGAGCGGCCACACGACGCGGCGCGGCGCCGAGGCGAGGGGGGAGAGGTTGGGGAGAGGAGGCGAGGCGCAGAGGAAGGAGGCGAAGCGCAGATACGACGAGTTTTCTCGGTCCCCCGTAAAGGAAGCGGAGGGGGGCGTAGGCCGCTGGGCCGCGAGTCGTGTCATCCTTGTTGTCCTAATTAGGACGCTCTGGGGCTGTGGGTTCGAGTCGCGCAGCGGCGATGGCGCCAGTGGTGGCGCAGAGAAGCGCGGGAAGCGAGAAGCGCGGGAAACCGTCTGCGAGAGTATTTGGCTGAGCGAGAAGCGAGAACGGACTGAAGTCGGGCAGCGATGCGACGTGGATAGCGGCTGGAGCGGGAGTTGGCATTGCTGCGCTAGAGCACTGAATTCTTGCTGCCTGAGGCGCCTAGCGCCTTGCCGCTGTGCTCACGCATACTCCGAGCACTCGGTATCGCAGTTGCGTCTTATCTAGAGAGGAGATATGACGTTAAGAACAGTACCGACCAACCACATTGTGGTGAGGAGCGCCAAGCGACAAAGACCATTCGTTCGCCCATCCATCCATCCATCCATCCATCCATCCATCCATCCATCCATCCATCCATCCATCCATCCATCCATCCATCCATCCATCCATCCATCCATCCATCCATCCATCGAGCCATCGGAGCGATGGGCAAGTTCGCGCACCAGTTCCAGTCGAACCAGGTGGGCGAGTGGCGCGACAGGTACGCCAACTACGCGCAGCTGTCGCAGCTGCTGCGCGACCACCACCACGCCGAGTCGCTCGACATCTTCAGCGGCCAGTCGCCGTTCATCGAGCTGCTGCACGACGAGGCCTCCAAGGTCGAGGACTTCTTCCTCTCCAAGTACCGCGAGTTCGCGACGCGCCTGCGAGACATCAAGCTCCACATCGATGCCCTCGAGGCCCATGCACGAGGCGTACCTCGTTCCGCTGGCGGCGGCGGTGCTGTTGGTGGTGGTGGTGCTGCCAGCACCTCGGCGTTCGATCGCTTGGAGCAACAGCGCGCTCGTGAGCGAGGCATCGACGAGGCGCAGGAGGACTTTGAGCGGCCTCTCAAGAGCGAGAGCTCGACCTTGTACGCGACGCTCGACTCGAACTCGACCTCGAGCATCTCGACCTCGAACTCGATGCTGGGCACCATGTCGAACTCCTTGAGCAACAACAAGGCTCGACGCCAACGCGAGCACCGCAAGGTGCTCGCCAAGGCCATCATTCAGTTGTATCGCGCGCTGGCGATGCTCAAGACCTTCGCGCTGCTGAACTACGAGGCCTTCCAGCAGCTCTTCAAGAAGTACAACAAGCTCACGGCCGCCAAGAGCGCCTCGTCCATGATATCGATGCTGCGACTGAGCTCTCCGAGCTCCTCGTTCTCGAGCGCCATGAAGCCCGTGTCGACCGCCACCAGCACCGTCACCGCTCCCTCTCCCAATGCCAATGCCTCGACGCCTCGATCGACGATCGTCGGTGCGCCATCGATCTCGAGCAATGCCAACATCAACAACCTCAACAACACCAACAACAAGGTCGCAGAGAGCATGGTGAACTTTGTCGAGCGCAAGGCCTTCACGAAGCCCAAGCTCGTGATCACGATGCTGCGTGATATCGAGGATCTCTACGCCAAGGTCTTTACTCAGGGCTCGCTCGATCTCGCCAAGAAGGACCTCCGAGCGCAACAGAGCGTTCGTCGTGTACGACGCACTCGATCTCTCTCCATCTCTCTACAACAACGAGATGCTCGTGCTCGTGCTCGTTCTAATTCGATACCGGGCAATGTATGAATGGTTGGATTGATTCGTGTGAAGCACACGCACATGCTGTTGCTCGGTATCCTCGGAGGAATCTCGCTGCCGTTGATGCTTCTCGTGGTGTTGGTGGCCATCAGTACGTCGTGCCACTCCCCCATCGATCAATACCACGATCAAGCGTGATCTCTCTCACACACACAATCCACCATTCGATAACAGCGCACTTCAAGGAGGTACCAACGTCGCTAGTGATCGCCTTTCTTCCGGTCTTTCGACTCGTGTGTACGTCGAGCACAAGCGATGCCATCGAAGGATTGCACGTCGGATGATGAGCCTCCAACGTGCCACGACTCACGCTTCCATCGTGCGCGAGAGTAGGGATCCCGATGCTTGCTCTGTGGCTGTGGGGCATCGACGTGCTCATCTGGCGCAAGTCACGCATCAACCACGTGTTCATCTTCAACTTCAATCCGACGACCGCTCTGCAATACCACTCGATCTTCACGGTACACATCCATCGGGCGCCAATGGCGGCCCTCGGTTCTCTGCTCGTCGTTGAATGCCTGCGGGTCTCTGACCAACGCCGAGTGGCTGGTTAGGCTGCGGCAATGGTGATGGCGATCTTCATGTTGGCCTTGTTTGCGACCTACTGCTACGTGGTGGACATCTCGTTGATACAAGGCATCGACGCACTCCACGTGTACCCGCTGCTGTTGGTGCTGGGCATGTTCTCGATCGCACTCTATCCGTTCGACTTCTTCTGGCGCAGCTCTCGCAAGTATGGCGAGCAATCTCTCCACCTTTGGGATCTCATCATGATACTGACGACCCTGCTGCTATTGCTGTTGCTCCACACTCAAACCAAACCAAACAACAGGCTCTTCATCTTGGCAGTGTTCAGCTGTATGATAGCACCGTTCGGCAAGATCGGTTTCTACGAGTTCTTCATCGGCGATGTACTCACGAGTCTCGTCAAGACGCTGTTCGATCTTGAGTACACGATTTGCTTCTTCTGCAGTGGCGACTTTCTCTCCGACAGTACGCAACCAAGCATCCACCAAGCAACTTGATTCGTTCGCGCGTTTGCTACTCCGCTCACGATACTCGGCAACGGTGCCATCATTAGACTCGACTCGGTGCCAGAAGTTGAACTCGATCATGCTGCCCATCATCTCGGTCTTGCCGTTGTTCTGGCGCATGATGCAGTGCTTGAAGCGATACTACACGACTCGCGACAAGGTTCACTTGCCGAACGCAGGCAAGTATGCTGCCGGTCTGTCGGTGGTGCTGTTCTCCTCGTTGATGGGCAACTTCCAAGGTACTCACACGGGCACACTCGCTCCACTAGTTCGGGAGCTCCCTGCTGACTAACGTATGAAACATACAGTGTACAGCACCTATTGGCCTTGGTACCGCGTCCTGTGGCTGATTTGCTTCATTGGAACGACGCTCTACAACTACACGTGGGACTTGTTCATGGACTGGGGTCTCGGCCGCATCTACAGCAACAACTTTATGCTGCGAGATCGATTGGTTTGGCAGAATCACAAGTGGGTACGTGTGATACGGTTGCTCGCATGAGATGCGTGTACTTGCGCCTTGCTGACTCGACACCGATCATGCGACAGTTCTACTTCTACTGCATCATTAGCAACTTCTTCTTCCGTTTCTTCTGGGCCGTGACCATCACACCGGTACCGATCGACATTGGAATGAACCCCGAGATGCTCAACTTGGTGGCTGCCTCGATCGAGATCATTCGGTACTGAGCTGGCGTCATCTCATCGTTCGTGACCATCGTCGTTGTAGCCATCTCAACTCACAAGCGTCTGTGGTGGCACAGTCGCTTTACGTGGGCCATCATTCGAGTCGAGAACGAGCATCTGATCAACTCGGCGCGCTACAAGGCCATCGAGTTCGAGCCATTGCCGTTCGATGTGCGAGACCATCTGACCAATATCACGTTCAACAACGCCGCGACACTTGGTACCGTCGATGCCGGCACTCTCAATGCCGCAGCCGATGACATGGAGCCCATCACTTCGGTGGCTACATCGGATTGGTAGGAGCAGCGCCCAAACCCTCGTTCTCTCTATGCACTCTCACATAGTCGCGTATCCGTAATATGTATGTGCTAGCTAGTCGAATGTGGCTAGTGAGTGATACGCACAACCACACGCACTCGACCAAGTATATGTACACTCGATTCATCACATACAAACAATCGTACAATGTATCTCTTTATCTGCAACTATCTATTCATCAATCAACTGATGCATCATGATGTGGATCGAGCAAGTGTCGACACGCATCAAACGTCAATTGTCCAAGCGCACAACCGACGCCGATACGAGCAGTGCCCCATCCGATGCGAAAGCTCTGCAGCACGTATCGAACGCGCAGGTAGGGATCGTGGATCTTGGCGGCCTCGGCACCCAGCTCACGAAAGACGCTCAGCATCGATGGATCGGGTGCGTGAGCGTGTGAGGCGTACTTCATGTTGCGCACGTAGTTGAGCGGCGCCGAAGCCACGGTCGCCATCGAGGCCGCGATCATGTTGCAGAGTATCGCAGACCATCGAACGCCGAGGAACGACGACATGCTCTTGCTCGTGTCCGTGTCGGTACTGTCGGTGTTGGTACTGGCGGCTCTGCGATGAAGAGCTGCTCGTAGCTCCCATCGAGCCACTTCATAGATACATCCAAAGACCTGGTATCAAATGTACAATCAGATACGAGCAGGATTGCATTGGATTGCATTGGATTCAATCGATAGATGCACGAATGGATCGATACCATGTCACGCGAGGCAGTGGTCATTGCTCCCTTGAAGAACGGCACGACACCGCCACGACGATGCATGTGTTGGATAGTGAGCAACCACGGCCATCCATCCTTGCCCCACGAGTAGTACTTGATCGAAGCCAATGGATTCAACAGCAGGCCGTTGAGTGTGCCAGCCACACATCCGATCGTGATGTTCTGCATGAGATTGCTGACTTGATGGTGCGCAAAGTACGGAGCCAACATCACTTGAGCTTGATGCTGCAGTACAAAGTACAATCCCGACGAGATGACGCGTTGCACGGCCGCTTGACCGAAGCCATAGTATGGTCGATAGAAGTTGGGCCATGACAGGAAGGGTCGGCGGTCCTTGACCGAGAGATACAATGCACGATCCCATGGATTGAGCAAGGCCGCTTGCGTGGTGCCCGATACCAAACCCGCCAGTGTATCGATATCGAACGAGCTCGTATTGGTGCTGGTGTTGGGATTGGTGTTGGGGCTGGGGTTCCTCGTCATCGATGCGAGTGTTGGTGGATTCGTGATAGTGATGGTCGTGTGTGCGTGTGTTGGTGCTTGAATGCGAATGACGAGATACTGTTCTTAACTTCGATATCGCCATTCTCATTTGGTTGCTGGCTCGCTCACACGCACACATACTCTCGCTCACTCTCACTCACTTGAGCGCACCTGCATCAATCATCTCATCCTTCATCAAGTGGTACTCCAATGTTCGGGAAACCTCGCTTCATCGAGCATGATCGTCGAATCAAGTTCGCGATCGGTGGTGACGCACGCAACGAGGATTGTAGCTTCAATCAGCCGCAAGGCTTGGCGTTCGAACCACGTCGCGGTCACTTGTTCGTTGCTGACCGCATCAATGGGCGCGTGCAAGTGTTTTCGTCCGATGATGGCTCGTTCGTGGCCAAGCTCTGCCGAGCGCGTTCTCCCGCCGATGTAGCGATCGACTACGATCATGATCGCGTGATCGTCACCGAAGCTGCCAGCAGCGAGGTGCAGCTGAGGTCGTTGGATGACCGTCGATACTTGTCGCACGTAGGCAAGCGTGGCTCAGGAGAGCCCGAGTTCCACGTACCTACCGGAGTCGCAGTCGACAGGCATCATCATCGCATCATCATCGTCGATACCAAGAACCATCGATTGGTGTTCTTGTCGTCGATCGATCTCTCGTTCTTGTTCTCTATCGGCAGTAAGCGAGGATCTCAACCTGGCGAGTTCAGCAATCCTATTGGCATTGCGATCGATGATGATCGACATCGAATCATCGTCTCTGATTCCTTCAACTATCGAGTGCAAGTATTGTCGTCGATCGATGGCTCGTTCTTGTTCGAGTTCGGCTCTCAAGGCGATCAGCCACGCCAGTTCAACCTCCAACGAGGAGTGTGCATCGATAATCAAGGTCGAATCATCGTCGCCGACACCCTCAACAGCCGGTTGCAAGCATTCACTCACGAAGGCCATCATATCTCATCCTTCGATTGTGGCCTCCGGGAGCCGCCATATGCCGTTGCATTCGACGAGCATCGAGGTCTCATCGCCTTCACGGCAGGCAATCGAGTGCATGTGATTGGAGCCAATCAATGGCTTGCCGGCACGTTCACATGGCGACCAGATCGTCATCGACATGCACCATCATGGATGAAGCGAGCAGTGTCGACGATGACGATGATTCGATCGCTGGTCGATGAGTGCTCGGCGATGTCGATGATTCCGAACGAGCTGCTGTTCGAGATCTTCTCGATGCTCGACGACGATATCCAGCAACCTGTTGCCCGCGCAAAGTGTACGCTCATGTAATACCAACGAACACCAAATAGTTGCAGCAAAGTTACAAATATCAATAATGCTGCCCCAGAACTTCTCAATGGTGAATCAAGCATCGAGTATCATGAAGATCAAGAAGAGGCTCGTGTGAGTGAGGGAGTGGTTGGTTGAGGGAGGGAGGTGCTGTTCTTTGTTCCTTCATCGATTGCTTCTTGTTGCTTCTTGTTGCTCGTTGCCTGCTTGCTTGCTTGGTGTCTCTCTCGTGTCTCGTGTCTCGTGTCTCGTGTGAGAGAGCTTCAAATCTTCATCTCTTTGATTTGAGCAGTTTGGAGCTTGGATCATCTCTTTGTCGTTGTGAAGAGAGAGAGATTGAAGAGGAAGAGATGGGAGACGATGCTCTTGATCGTGATGCTCGAATCAAGCTCTCGATCGGCACCAAGCAAGAAGGCAATGCTGATAGCGTGCTCAACTATCCTCTTGGCTTGGTGTTCGACCATCATCGAGATCTCTTGCTCGTCGTAGACACATGGAATCATCGAGTGCAAGTATTCTCGTGTGATGATGATGATGGCGGCTCGTTCGTGTCCAAGTTCGGCAAGGAAGGCCGCCAACCAGGCAAGTTCAGGACGCCATATGGCGTTGCGATCGATCACGATCATGATCGCATCCTCATCACTGATCACCACAATAGTCGAGTACAATCATGGTCGTTGAGCGAGCAATCGTTCTTGTCGTGCATCGGCCATCGTGGATCAGGAGATCTCAAGTTCAAGAATCCTCGAGGCATTGCGATCGACAAGCATCATCGTCGCATCATCATCGTCGATTCCGACAACCATCGATTGGTGTTCTTGTCGTCGATCGATCTCTCGTTCTTGTTCTCCATCGGCAAGCATGGATCTCAACCTGGAGAGTTCTACTATCCATCAGGCATTGCGATCGATGATGATCGACATCGAATCATCGTCTGTGATGCCAACAATCATCGAGTGCAAGTATTGTCGTCGATCGATGGCTCGTTCTTGTTCGAGTTCGGCTCGTACGGCGATCAACCATGCCAGTTCCGCGATCCTCATGGAGTATGCGTCGACAATCAAGGTCGAATCATCGTCGCCGACCACTTCAACAATCGATTGCAATCATTCACTCACGAAGGCCATCACATCTCGTCCTTCGATTGTGGCCGCGAGAGGTCATTCGGAGTCGCGTTCGACGAGCATCGAGGTCTCATCGCCTTCACGGCAAGCAATCGCGTGCATGTGATTGGAGCCAATCAATGGCTTGCCGACACGTTCACATGGCGTCCAGATCGTCATCGACATGCACCATCATGGATGAAGCAAGCGGTGTCGACGATGACGATGATTCGATCGCTGGTCGATGAGTGTTCGGCGATGTCGATGATTCCGAACGAGCTGCTGTTCGAGATCTTCTCGCATCTTTGAGTCCAATCCAGATCGCATTGCGCCATGTGATCGATCTCGAAAGACCACCACCACCAACAAGAAGAAGAGCACGATGATGTGACGATACTATCCTGCACCTCTTCATCGTCATCATTCTCATCGTGCAGCACACTCACTCACTCACTCTCAATCAATCAATCAATCAATCAATCAAATCAATCAATCACCAATGGTCTTGATGAATGAGTGATTGATAAGTCGTGTGCAATCTTGAGTGAGGGAGTGGTTGGTTGAGGGAGGGAGGTGCTGTTCTTTGTTCCTTCATCGATTGGTTCTTGTTGCTTCTTGTTGCTCGTTGCTTGCTTGCTCGCTTGGTGTCTCTCTCGTGTCTCGTGTGAGAGAGCTTCAAATCTTCGTCTCTTTGGTTTGAGCAGTTTGGAGCTTGGATCATCTCTTTGTCGTTGTGAAGAGAGAGAGAGAGATTGAAGAGGAAGAGATGGAAGACGATGCTCTTGATCGTGATGCTCGAATCAAGCTCTCGATCGGCACCAAGCAACAAGGCGATGCTGATGGCCAGTTCTGTTTGCCTGTGGGCTTGGTGTTCGACCATCATCGAGGCCTCTTGCTCGTCGTCGATTGCTACAATCATCGAGTGCAAGTATTCTCGTGTGATGATGGCGGCTCGTTCGTGTTCAAGCTCGGCGAGGAAGGCAACCAACCAGGCCAGCTCCAGTATCCATGGAGCCTTGCGATCGATCACGATCATGATCGCATCATCATCGTTGATAGCGCCAACCATCGAGTACAATCATGGTCATTGAGCGAGCAATCGTTCTTGTCGTACATCGGCCATCGTGGATCAGGAGGTCTCGAGTTCCACTATCCTCGAGGCATTGTGATCGACAACCATCATCGTCGCATCATCATCGCCGATTCCAACAACCACCGATTGGTGTTCTTGTCGTCGATCGATCTCTCGTTCTTGTTCTCGATCGGCAAGCAAGGATCTCAACCTGGAGAGTTCTACTTTCCATTTAGCATTGCGATCGATGATGATCGACATCGAATCATCGTCTGTGATTCCGGCAACGATCGAGTGCAAGTATTGTCGTCGATCGATGGCTCGTTCTTGTTCGAGTTCGGCTCTCGAGGCGATCAACCATGCCAGTTCCGGAGTCCTCAAGGAGTATGCATCGATAATCAAGGTCGAATCATCGTCACTGACACCAACAACCATCGATTGCAATCATTCACTCACGAAGGCCATCACATCTCGTCCTTCGATTGTGGTCGCGAGAATCCATTCGGAGTTGTGTTCGACGAGCATCGAGGTCTCATCGTTTTCTCGGCAAGCAATCGAGTGCATGTGATTGGAGCCAATCAATGGCTTGCCGACACCAAGTTCACATGGCGACCAGATCGTCATCGACATGCACCATCATGGATGAAGCGCACGGTGTCGACGATGACGATGATTCGATCGCTGGTCGATGAGAGCTCGGCGATGTCGATGATTCCGAACGAGCTGCTGTTCGAGATCTTCTCGCATCTTTGAGTCCAATCCAGATCGCATTGCGCCATGTGATCGATCTCGAAAGAGCACCAGTACCAACAAGAAGAAGAGCACGATGATGTGACGATACTATCCTGCACCTCTCCATCGTCGTCATCATCATTCTCATCGTGCAGCACGCTCACTCACTCTCAATCAATCAATCACCAATGGTCTTGATGAATGATAAGTCGTGTGCAATCTTGAACGAGATATCAATCAAGGCCTCTCTCTCTCTCACAAATGCGTTGCTCAACATGGCTCTTGTTCTTTCGTCAATCACTGTATCAATCTCAATCAACTTCTCTTTCCAATACCAATACCAATACAAATACCAAGACCAAGAGAAGAAGATTCAAGAATGATGATGAAGATCAAGAAGAGGCTCGTGTGAGTGAGGGAGTGGTTGGTTGAGGGAGGGAGGTGCTGTTCTTTGTTCCTTCATCGATTGCTTCTTGTTGCTTCTTGTTGCTCGTTGCTTGCTTGCTTGGTGTCTCTCTCGTGTCTCGTGTCTCGTGTCTCGTGTGAGAGAGCTTCAAATCTTCATCTCTTTGATTTGAGCAGTTTGGAGCTTGGATCATCTCTTTGTCGTTGTGAAGAGAGAGAGATTGAAGAGGAAGAGATGGGAGACGATGCTCTTGATCGTGATGCTCGAATCAAGCTCTCGATCGGCACCAAGGACTACGGCCGTGCTGATGGCCAGTTCTGTTTGCCTGTGGGCTTGGTGTTCGACCGTCATCGAGATCTCTTGCTCGTCGTCGATTCTTACAGTCATCGAGTGCAAGTATTCTCGTGTGATGATGATAGTGAAGGCGGCTCGTTCGTGTCCAAGTTCGGCGAGCCAGGCAACCAAGCAAGCCAGTTCGTGAATCCTTGGGACATCGCGATCGATCACGATCATGATCGCATCCTCATCACGGATAACGGCAATCATCGAGTACAGTCATGGTCATTGAGCGATCAATCGTTCTTGTCGTGCATCGGCCATCGTGGATCAGGAGATCTCGAGCTCCACAATCCTCGAGGCATTGCGATCGACAAGCATCATCGTCGCATCATCATCACTGATACCGAAAGCCATCGATTGGTGTTCTTGTCGTCGATCGATCTCTCGTTCTTGTTCTCGGTCGGCAAGCAAGGATCTCTACATGGAGAGTTCGATCGTCCATTGGGCATTGCGATCGATGATGATCGACATCGAATCATCGTCGCTGATTCCGGCAACGATCGAGTGCAAGTATTGTCGTCGATCGATGGCTCGTTCTTGTTCGAGTTCGGCTCTCGAGGCGATCAACCATGCCAGTTCAATTATCCAATCGGAGTGTGCATCGCCAATCAAGGCCGAATCATCGTCACTGACTACTACAACAATCGGCTTCAATCATTCACTCACGAAGGCCATCACATCTCATCCTTCGATTGTGCCGGCGAGGGGCCATATGGAGTTACGTTCGACGAGTATCGAGGTCTCATCGCCTTCACGGCAGGCAATCGCGTGCATGTGATTGGAGCCAATCAATGGCTTGCCGACACCAAGTTCGTTTGGCAGCCAGATCGTCATCGATATGCACCATCATGGATGAAGCAAGCAGTGTCGACGATGACGATGATTCGATCGGTGGTCGATGAGTGTTCGGCGATGTCGATGATTCCGAACGAGCTGCTGTTCGAGATCTTCTCGCATCTTTGATGTCGCAACCAGCACCAGGGCCTCCAAACTACTGAACTATCCAACCATCCATCGCTCGCGCAGTTACATTACATCTCTTATTTCGATTTATCATTCATATCTGTCTCCTCGCGCGCTTGGCAGGTCGGCGCAGCTTCTTTGGCGGGTCTCAGACGCTCGGTTGTGGCGGTAGTAGCGCTGGCTATCGAAGCAACAGCAGAGCCAATCGCCTCGCATTGTTGGCGCACCGGCACGGGACTCGAATCAGCAGCAGCAGCAACATTGTTGTGGTCGTGGCTCTCGTCGTTCTCAGCAAGAGTAGTGGCATTGGGAAGATCGATCATATGCCGTGTGGTTCGATGGAGGCGGGCGTGGGCTTTGAACGCGAGCAGCGCACGCTCCTCGGCGAGTTGTACGGCTTGCTGGGCATGTGCATTGTCGCCTGACTGGATGGCATCGACAGCCAATCGAGCGTAGACTTTGCAGTATGGCATGGCGGTGATGTTGTGCGAGAGCTCGAGATAATCGAGCCATTCGTCAGATCGAAACAAGGGCGACTGCACACGTGAGCCGAGTGAGCGAGTGCGCTGGCGTGGTCTCGAGGATACGCGAGTGAGTGGGTACCTCTGATACACCACAAAGAATCAAGTTGGGTGCCGGTTGTATGTTCCAATGATGGCTGCGTTCGAGTGCCATGCACACATCGTGAAAGTGTCGCGTCGTTCGTTGAGCAATGCGCGGTCGTCGAGTCGATATCGCGAGCCACATGCACTGATAGGCAGGCAACCAGCCCGCTCGATCGCGCTTGCTTGCCGCTTGAAGCCGAGGCTTCTTGGCTGGTGGTCGAGCGAGCGACACGTAGTACTCGTCGTCATGGTCCTCATCGTCCGCGTAGTGGGTGCCGGTTTGATAGCCGCCATGATAGTCGTCGTCGTGGTCGCCCTCGTCATGATCGTAATGTAAGGGTCGCTTGCGGCTCATGCGCGTTGGAGGTTGCGGTAGCGAGGCAGCAGCAAACAAGCAACAAGCACTGCTCGGCTGTCGATGCTCCCTACTGGACCCACGGCATCAAGACCCTCACTGGACCCCGCCAGACCCTCCCACTGAATTACTCTTAACCGATCCATTGCATCCAAGATCAAGGAGAGCCTCTCGGGCAGATTGGGTCTGGCTCCGGGTTGCTTACACATCCGATATCCGAGATATCTCGCTCGATGCTCCCTACTGGACCCACGGCACCAAGACCCCCCTCCAGACCATCTAGACCACCCCGCCAGACCCGCCAGACCGCTCCCACACTACCCCCTCCCATCGACTACCTCGTCGTACCCTACCGATGCTCCATCCGGCCATCCATCACCCACAGCCAGTCATAGTGCGTGTGCCACAACTCTCTCCCTTTCGTCGTCTCATTTGCTTGCTCGCTCGCTCGTGCATGTGCCTCTGCTGCTGCCCTTGGCTCTGTTCTTTCGACCGCACAAAGACCTGCCCCCTCCCTCTCCGCTCGCTCTCCCCTCTAGTTGCCTTGGTCGTTGGTACACATCATGGCCGAGACTAGCAACAAACAACAAGCCGAGGCACTGAAGCTGCAAGCCAACACGGCCTTCAGCGAGAAGGATTGGGCCCGCGCTACCGAGCTGTACACAGAAGCCATCGGTACTCATCGCATCGCAACGATCGCTACGACGCGACTATTATACTGAATGGTTTGGTACCTATGGTGGTCGTTGATCGTGTGTGAGTAGCGCTCGATCCGACCAATGGCGTGCTGTACGGCAACCGCGCAGCCTCGCGCATCAACCAGGAGCTCTACGACGAAGCTCTCGAGGATGCCCTCCGTTCTACCGAGATCGATCCGGGCTTCGTCAAGGTACAAGCCTGCTGCTCTATATCTCGTTGATCCATCAACGACCTTGCGCTCTATCGAATCTATCCACAAAGAACGAGAGAGAGAGATTGAGATATCTTTGAGAGATATCTCTCTCGCTTGCGAGCGAGTTGTGACTGACGCTCGAGGTTGGATCGCTCGTTCGATCGTTCGTTCGTTCGTTCGTTCGAACGACCTAGGGCTATGTACGAGCTGGCAAGTGTTATCTGCAACTCGGTCGATTGTTCGAGGCCAAACGAGCGCTTCAGAAGGCTCATGATCTGTCGCCGAGCACGCACTCGATCATCCAAGACGTACGTCGTGATCTCTTTGCGATCGATCGATCGATCTCTCACTCTCTCACTCACTCTCGATATCTATCGAACCACAGATGCAAACAGTCGACAACGCGGCGGCCATCATCGAGGCCGTCAAGGAGAAGCTCTTCCCGACCGAGGAGGGCGTAGCAGCAGACCCGAGCTCGGCACTGCGTTATCTGCAGCGAGCGATCTCGATCTGCGGCGAGACGCCGGCCATCAGTCTGCTCCAGGCGCAGGCCTATCTGCAGGAGAAGGAATACGAGGTCGCCGCCAACATTGCTACGTATGAATGCTTGGTTTGATGATGATGATGATGATGATAGCGGAGAGGAGGCTCTCGTTTGATCCTCTTCTTCTGCTGTCTATTGATGCGGATCGAGCTCTGCTATCGATACTGATCGACTTTCATGTGCGTTTGTCTGTCTGTCTGTTTGTGTGTGATGATTGCAGCGCCTTGTTGAGGAAGAACCCCGATAACCCGGAGGCCATGTACATTCGTGGACTGACACACTACTACAACGCCAAGGTACGTGTCGCACCTGCGGCACCCGCACGATCCTGCGTTGAAGCTTCGTGGCACCCACTCATCAACTCGATGCCTCTCGCCATGTGTGTGGGTGTGCTCCTCCTATTCATACACTTGCTCGCTCGCTTGTGATGCAGTTCCCGTTGGCTGTGAATCACTTCAAGCAAGTACTGGCTCGCGATCCCGATCACGTCAAGGCAAAGGCTGCTTGGCGAGTACGTGCCTACGTCTCCGTCTCGCTGTGCAAGCAATCCAACAGCAAATCCGACTCACTCACACGCGCGCTCGATGACGTGCTACAGCGAGCACGAGACCTCGAGGCCAAGAAGCAGGCAGGCAACGAGGCGTTCTCGGCGCGAGACTACGAGCAAGCTGCCGAGATGTACTCTCAAGCATTGGCGATCGATCCCGAGCTCGGCTCGTTCAACTCGATCCTGTACTACAACCGCGGAGCAGCGCGATTCCAGCTGGGCGACTACAAGGGCTCGTACGAGGATTGCACGCAGGCGATCGATCTCAACGAGAACTACGGCAAGGCGTACGCCAAGCGAGCTGCTGCAGCTCTCAAGATTGAGAAGGTACGCGAGAGAGATTGCGAGCGAGAGATTGTGAGGCAGATTGCGAGGAACTGCATCGAGTGCCAGTGGACTGACTTGGCGCGCGTTGGCGGTGGATCAGTACGAGGAGGCTGTTCGAGACTACACGCGAGCATATGAGCTCGACCCCGACAACCGCTGTACGTGCAGACTTTGTAGCGTCGAGCGAGCAGAGTGCGTCAGCTGACATTCGCGAGTTGCCATCGATAGCGCTCAAGCAAGAGCTCAAGAACGCCAAGTTCGAGCTCAAAAAGTCGAAGCGAAAGGACTACTATCGGCTGCTCGATGTGCCTCGTGACGCCGACGAGAACGCCATCAAGAAGGCGTACCGCAAGCAAGCACTCAAGTTCCATCCTGACCGACATCAATCGGCCGAGGACAAGGAGGAGGCCGAGCGTGCCTTCAAGGAGATTGGCGAGGCGTACGCAGTCTTGTCCGATCCGCAGAAGCGTCGACGCTATGACGCGGGCCAGGACCTCGAGGAGATCGAAGGCCGTACGTACACGCAGCAGCAGCAGCAGCAGCAGCAGCAGCAGCAGCAGGAGGAGGAGGAGGCGGAGGAGGCGGCATTGGCTTGGCATCGAAGAGTGCCGTGAGTCGGTACTAACGGTGCAGCGACCACTCTGAATGTGCAGATGGCCACGGTGTGAATCCGGCGGATATCTTTGCACAGATGTTCGGCGGCGGCGGCGGTGGCGGCTTCGACTTTGGCGGCGGCTTCGGTGGAGGCGGCTTCCATCACGGCGGCGGTGGCTTCCATCACGGTGGCGGCGGCGGCTTCGGCGGTCGACGCGGCAACCCGTTCGGCTTCTAAGGCGAGTTGAGTCGCGAGGAGAGCTTGGCACGATGGCTGGAGGCGAGCGCAGTAGCGATGGCAGACGAGGTAGGTAGTGACTATGAGGAGTTGATGGAGTGGAGTGAGTACGGACGGTCGGTATCTGTGCGAATGATATGTTGGTAGCAGCCATGGCGTTGCTGCGCCCGACTAGCAGCCTGTGCCAGTGTTGTGATGTGTCTGTGGTCGTGTGAGGCACGGCAGCGTATTCAATACACACTCTCAACGATGACTGGAGATCTCCAGGAACAAGCGAAAGATCGTTTACAATACATAGTATGGACAATACATACAAGGAACCAAGAACGAAACAAAACCACGAGAGAGAGAGTGAGAGGGCGGGAAGGCGAGCCACGATATTAACGAGAGAGAACGAAGGGGAGGCACTCGCACGCGACGACAAGTTCGTGTGCTGGCCAATGAAATGATGGGTGGCACGTAGGCTCGAGCGACGTGCGTCTAGTACACCAGACAGGTGTGAGGGTCGATCACCAGCACGCGAAAGTCGTCGAACGAGTAGACGCCCTCGCCGTCGAGCTCGTGCTCCTGCACGAGATTCGTGCATTCGAAGAGCATCTCGCCCAGCACGTCGTGGAAGTCGCGTTGGATCAGGTCGAGGAAGTGGTCGTTGGCGGCGATCACGAGGCCGCTGGGATAGATGGCGACTGTCGGTTCCTCGGCGTGCGCCACGAAGCATTGGACGCCGCGGAGGCTCAGGGCCGGGACGTGCGTGCGAGAGCGAGATTCCGTTCTGCGCTCGGAGCTCGGAGTCGTGCACAAGGCGGTGTCGGACTGGTGGGCGCGGAGCGACAACGAGAGTAACGACATGGCGGGCGGCGGTGTATTGTGAGGAGGTAGATGCGAAGGAGCGAGAGCAACAGCCGCGCCAGCGTGAGGAGCAGCGGAGAGCAGGGAATGAATGAGGCGCGGTGCGGCGCAGAGGCTTTAGTGGAGCCTGGTGGCGCATTGATTGCCTCGCGAGCAACAGACGAAATGCGCGGTCGCAATGTTCGCTCACCCATCGAATTTCCCTCTGATTCCACACTTTATTGCCCGCACGCGAGCGAGCAACCAAACCCGCAACACCAAGCAAGCGCCGACAGCGAGGCGATGGGCGACAAGCGCGGTCGATAGCGACGTACCTTGGTATCATGGCAGTGATGGTACCTGGTTGCCACAAGCAGCAGCAGAGTGGCGGCGACGTGTCGGGTTCGCAGCACAATAAATCCATACGCGCGGTGCGAGGCAGCAAACCAGCGGGAATATCGCGTGGTGGAGCTCGCCACGACTGACGTGATCGCTGCCACACGGTGTTGAGCACGCGAGAGACACGTCTGTGCGTGTGGCGTGTGGCGGAGAGGCAGCAACCGACCTGGCGCAACGTCGTACACGCATAAACGACCTGCTGCGCTGTTGCTGCTTGCATGGGCTTCACATGGCGGCCTCGGCTTCGTGTACCGTACACGGTGGTGTGCGCTGTGTGCTGTGCAAATCAAAGAACGAATAACAAAACAACGGCAACGGCAAGCCTAAGGCCAAGACATCGGCAAGGCTGGCTGAATGAATGATACAAGCGAGCAGCCATAAATATCAAGGTAAATAGTGAAAGCGAAATCAAAGTGCTCTCTTTCTCCATGCAGGAGCGTCGAAGCAAGAAATCGCGCGAGCGGCGAGAGCTCGAGAGAGAGAGAGTCGGAGAGTGAGAGGCAACGCACTGCCTTTCGACTGACTCCTGCACTCTTCTTCCTCTCTTGCAGGAAAAGTAAAGACCGAACGCAGTAAAAGTCTTTCTTTGGGATGGAAGGTAGAGACCCGTGTGCGAGAAGCACCAGAGGGCAAGCCAACCACGAAAAGAAGTACGTACGAGAGCGAACGAATGAATCAATGAGCGAGCGAGCGAGCGAGATACGAAAACGAAGAAACGAGCAAATAGAAAGGAACCACCGTAACGTAACGTAACGAAACGAAACGAACGAGATAGAAAGAACTATCGTACACCTACAATACAGTACCATACATCAAAGGGGAAAGCGCTAGCGAGCGTGAGAAGGAGGAGGAGCAGGAGAGGGAGTGCTTCTTAGCATGGCGAGAGAATGAGCTGCTCGGGCAGGTCATCAAAGGTCGCGAGCACGCCATTGTAGGCTCCTGAGGTGGTGTTGAACGTGTGCAGCGCCGTCGGGTCTTGGCTCACGACGTAGAGCAGGTCCTTGTGCACCAGCATGCCGGCTGGATGCGACAGGCTCGACTCCTTGTACTTGGGGCCCATCGTCCGCGCACGCACGTCGTACGTGTAGATGGCCGACTTCTTGGCGTTGCTGCCCATGTACATGATGCGCGCCACGGGATCAAAGTAGACGCCGATCGGCGAATCGACCGCGATCGAGTCGACGAGATAGCCCGTGGTGTTGTACACGAGCACGGCGTCGACGTGGTTGGCGACGTAGAGGTTGTCGAGGTGATCGAACGCGATGCCGCGCGGCGTGTTGCCGACGTTGACGAACGTGCCCGGGTACTTGGACTTGCCCGAGAGGCCGGGAGGCGACGCCACGGGCCTGCCGCTGGGATACTCGTACGCGAGCACGACGTTCGAGTTCTGCGCCGAGGCGAACAAGCGCGTCTTGGCGTTGTTGAACGCGAGGCCGTACGGATGCTGCAGGCCAGTGTTGTTGGCGGCCTCGACCACAAAGTCGCCAAGGTACGTGCGGCTGCTGTCGGCCGTCTTGCACGAGGACCACTGCGAGATGGCTGAGCCGGTCTTGTCGGCGTTGGCGAGGTACAGCACGCCGGCGTTGTCGATCACCATGCCTGGAAGAGAGAGAGAGTGAGCAAGTGAGCGAGGAGTCTGGGCGATGTGCGCGCGGTTGGTGCCACGTACCGCGAGGCTCGAAGATGGGACCAGACACCAACACGCTGCCGAGCTCGCAGCCCTCGAGCGTGTAGCGGAAGGCGTTGTTGTAGATGTCGGGCTTGTTCTTGGAGGCCGACGAGCCATGGAACGTGACGTAGAGATACGGTGGCTGCAACGAGCACTGCGGGTGTTGCTTCGGCTTGCCGTTGCTGCCTGCCACAACAACTGCCACCGCAAGCACGGCCACCAACACCACGATGCACGAGATGGTGCGAGCCATGAGGATGAGTGAGGAGGGAGGAGTGAGAGTGAGGAGGGAGCAGTGAGAGTGAGGAGGGAGCAGTGAGAGTGAGGAGGGAGCAGTGAGAGTGAACGATCTAGTCCTGTGGGCCGCTTCGGAGTTGATCGGAGTTGCACGACCGGGGTATGGTTACGTGAGGAGTGGTGGGATTGAACCGATACACGAAATGCGCCTGAGGGAAGGGAATGGAATGGAATAGATAAATGTCATTCTATTGATTGGATTGGATTGGATTGGATTGGATTGGATTGGCTGCCGATTTTTACCGGTGTGCAGTGGATTGATAGTGTGTAGTTGTAGTTGTGGCAGTGGTTGCGTTAGTGCAGGCAGGATACAAGGGATAATATATGGCTGATCTGATGCGCGAGCTGTTGTGCTGGCTGGCGCTCACGTGAATATCTTGCTACCTCGACGGCTGCGCGCGATCGCTTGGCTCCTGCGATGCATCAACGCGAGAGCGTGAGTGAGACGAGGCGGACGACGACTGCAACAACAACTTGGCACGTACTGTACAAGGTCGTTCAGCAGCGCGATACGCGTCTGGCGAAGCGGATTGCTGAACGCAGGCGAATGCATCGAAACGCGCTCGGCATTGATCACTGCATCGACTCCGAGTGAGTATCACACACACACTGCTAGCGTCTGTCGTGGTGTTGACGTACGCTTGCTCAACAAGAAGTAGCGGAACTTCTCGTCCTTGTCGAACAGACAGTTGCCCGAGAGATATGGCTCGGGCCGCACGTCGACGCTATTCTTGTAGACCACGTTCAAGCTACAATTCGCATCGAATCGTCAGAGCTCCATCCCTCATCTGCTCTTGCTCTTGGTCTCTCTCTCTCTCTCGCGTACCGATAGCGGGTGACACCACCCTGCGTGCACGGTTCGATGACAAAGAACGCGTGATTAAAGTGGCTCGAGATGTGCTCGGGCGTAAAGGGATCCGAGCCCTCGTCCTGAAAGACCACCACCACGACGTCGTTGCCAATGTGGCGCTTGCGCGGCAGCTGCTGCGGCTCGTCGTTCGTGTACGGCAAGCACGTCGAGACGTGGAAGATGATCTCGAACTCGTCGTCGTTGAACGTCGTGTAAAAGGTCTCGGTGCCGGTCTCGTCGTTCGAGACGTCGAGCCCGCCGCGGAAGCGATTCCATCCCTTCAGCGTGATGCGATCGGCGAGGAACTCGAGGAACTCGGTGAGCTCCTTGCTTGCATGCTCTGCCGCCATGAACCACAGTCAGAGAGATCGCAGCAAGGTTGTAGTGAGGTGGTGCTCCATGCCGTGCACCGAGCGACAACAGGTCAAACGTACCGTTACAAAGCATGTCGTTGTCGATCGCCTGCCCGCTCTTGCGGTAGATCACGCCAAACTTGTACTGGAACACTCCGCCGAGCTTCTCCTCCGTGTACTTGAGCTTGTCGGCAAACGTCGGGTCCTTGACCTTCTCGAGTGTCGTTCTATTGGCGTCCCACACTCAGCAGGTGTGACTCGCACACGAGAGAGCCACCACGTACTTGAAATTCGTGAGAGTCGGATGGTTCTTGAGCGCCTTCACTCGCTCTTTCGTCGATTCCGATTGAATCAAGATGCGAATCTCCTCCTGTCATACAATGTGCGCGTGTCACTCTCCGACTTGCTCAATAACGAGCGTCGCTCGATCAATCATACCGCAGGAGTACGAATCAACGTTCGATACGCATGCTTGTTCTCATTCGGAATGCCGGTTTCTGTGTGTGGAGCAACCTCCTCAATCAACATCGGTCTCGTGCTTGGCGACACACACTCTCACACAAGATCACGTACTCTCCATCGACACAATAATGAAATCGTCGCTCGAGGCTTCGCTCAAGCCAATAAAGTTCTCGTGTGGCTTCGAGTATAAATATCGCGCATACCAGCGAATGTTCTCGTGGTAGTACATGATTGCCGCTCGTCCGTGTCCTGGAGGCTTGGCGTCCGCGAGAGGCTTCTCGTTAAAGTGTGCGTCGGTCGGAAGAACCAAGCAGCAGCTCGCTAGAGAGAGAGAGAGAAAGAGAGAATGAATGAGCGAGTGATAGATCAATCGATCAAGTAATCAATCAACTACTCAATCAATCGTACGATCAGGAAAGGAATACTTGTCTTGCTTGGAGAGTCTCTCGCTACCGCTGCGCGAGTAGAAGAGCCACTCTTCGAGCAACACTTGGTTGTCCTCGGTCGGTGGCCGCCACCACTGCTTGATGCTATCGGAGCGACTCAAGGCCGCCACCACGACCTCGATCGGCGGTCGCTTGTTGGCGTTCGCCGCCGTACAAAACTCGTAGAGATCGATCAGGTTGCGATACTGCACGGCCGAGAGGTTGGACGTCGAGTCGTTCAATCGCGGCATGAAGGGATTGTCGTCGACGCTCGCAAAGTTGATCGTCAACGACGACGACAAGGACGGCGCCGGCATAAAGTCGGTCTGCTCGGGCGACGCGAGCGACAAGAGCCACGCAGGCAGCTTGGGGCGTCGATACTGCGCCACCAGCGACGGAATAATGGCTTCGTCCTCGTCCTCGAACGGCTCTCGCAGGCACAGGATCGTGTAGAGCACCATTCCGAATGAATACACTGTAGACGTATTTGCGTATTCCACGATTAGGACCATGAATTGTGCTCAACGAGAGAGCGAGATTGTACCATCTCCTGCAGGCGTATAATGGCGACCTCCCACGACCTCGGGTGCACGATAGCGAGTACTGCCGGGACAATTCAATCGCAGCGGCCACTGCATCTCCTTCTTGGCCAGCGTAAAGATCGACAACATCCATGCCGTGACGTTGCCGTTGTCGGTCGGCGTCGTGAAGACGTGCTCGCATTTCAGGTCGCGATGCACGATGCCGACCGTGTGCAGTGATTGAAGGCCATCAGCAATGTTCTGAGCGAATCTACTCGATGGAGACGGTTGCTTATTGTCAGAGCGAGACACGCGAGACACGAGGGCACGGGCACGTACCGCACAATCTCATCGGCCTCCAACACGGGTCGCTTCATTCCTTCCTCGGCCAACGTTCGTTTGGTACGTTTGAGGTATTGCAACAGGTTCGTTTGCGTGTGTTGATGGAAGATGCGGATGCTCTTGGCATCGCGGTCGTGGTACAGGTATCGTACAAGGTATTCGCATTGCGGAAGCTCCTCCAGCAGCACCAGCCTGCCGTACGACACCGAGAGAGGCGCGCATGCATGGGTTACACAAGCGAGGCCTTCTTCCATATGCTGAACGTTCGTTGTTGCTGTGCCATACCGTTGCTGGATCGATTCGGCCTCCTGCACGGTCTTTGCGTCGTGAATCGCAATGTTCGATTGCCAGCCATTGACGAAACACGTAAAGAGTTGTAGATTCGACATCTATCCTCGTTCCGTCAGTCAGTCAATTTGTCAGCCCATCAGGTAGTAACGAACAATTCTCAATGTCTCATGGAGCGTGTGTCCGAACCTTGGTCGACACACGGCCAGTGATTTGGACCTCGGAGAAGTTCAATCGAACTCCCTTGGCCTTGGTGCGTCCCAACGCTGCAAGACGACATATCGTGAGTGATTGTCGATCGTCGTGCCACATCAACAATCGTTCATTCATATGCACGATCTCTGACACGCACCTTGCTTCTGGCGCGCCATTCGTTCCTCGAGCTTGCCCAACGCTTCCTTCTTCTCCTCGGCACGTCGGCTCTCCTTGACTTCGAGCTGCTTCAAATCATCGATTCGCATGCCCAATGCCACGATCTCGGCATCGAGCTCGCGAAGCTGCGAGAGCTTCTTCTGCAGCACCC